>ERZ1034984.1447-NODE-1447-length-22274-cov-8.961249_pt1 | contig 22274 bp, 16 predicted proteins | sample MGYA00520589_ERZ1034984 | MGnify/ENA primary metagenome ERZ1034984 (study PRJEB33766, sample SAMN09781790) | gut metagenome | biome: gut microbiome | host: Homo sapiens | place: Madagascar | study: EMG produced TPA metagenomics assembly of the PRJNA485056 data... | reverse complement strand
TTTTACGAGCAAGAATGTTATATAAACATAAAGTGCGGTGTAGATGATTGCCGTAAATTTAAGGTTTATAAGCTCGTAGGAGAACAGATAGTAGCAATAGCCTCTCAGGCTTATAAGAGTTGACACAATCGGAATCCACAAATGCTTTGCACTTACCGCCACATAGACAATTAAAATAATGTCAAGCAGATATCCGTAGCGTTCGTGCATTGACGAAAGGAACATGATACAGGTGAACACAGTCCACGCTGTTGTCAGAAGAAAAGTTTCAAGGTTTTTCAAATCAACCTTTTTACAGATGATAATGCACATCATAATTCCGAGTACGGCAATTGTCAGAAAGACCGAAAACTGCTTGAACAGATAATAATATGTCATATCGTTTCCGTCACATATGAGTGCATAAAAGTTCGGACAGTTCATCTGAATAAGCTTTCCGTAGTCGGTCTGTTCCGCATATATTGTGATGATATCGATAAACGGTCTGCCCATAATAATTGCAGGCAGGCACATTATCACATCAACAGCAGGGATTATAAAGAAATGCAGAATCGAAATTTTCTTTGTCGAAATCCAGTAATAAAGCAGAACGGGAATGATGAATACGGTTTGCAGCTTGAATGCAAACGCAATGCCGATGAACACAAACGATGCAATCGGCTTGTCTTTGTGCAAAAACAGGATTGCAAGGATTATAAACGAGGTGTAAATTGAATCGCACTGCGCCCAAAACGATGAGTTAAAAATTACCGTTGCCGAAAGAAGTACGGCTGAGTAGGTGAGTATCGCTTTGAGCCGTCGGTTATTCTTTGCAAACGAATAAACAAGCATTGCGGTTGAAATTGCAAGTACAAAATCGAATATTATTGATACGATTTTGTACGCATACAGAGCATTTAGCGGCAAAAGAGTCATAAGATAGATTATGACTTGATACGGAATGTTGTAGTTACCCACCTGAGTTGCAAGCCCCGTGAAATCATTCAGCTTGATTATGCTCCACCAGGGATTTAAAAAGCTGTTGAAATCATCGCTTTGAAAATCCATTCCGCAGGCTCTGAGGAAAATTGCAATAATCGTTACCGCAACGAGTAAAAATAAAAGAATGTGTTTTTTTATAAAGTCAATGACTTTGCTTTCTGCTTTTGTCATAGAGAAAATTCCTGTTCGGGTTTAAATAAAACCGATTTTCTTCATAACCTTGCCCATTGTGCGACTGCTGATTTTAAGGGCAATTTCATCGGCCTTTCTGTAACAGCTTTCAAGATATGCCTTGTCTGCAACAAGCTTTTCGTAGCGTTCACGAATCGGACGAAGTTCTTCAACAACTGCCTCGCCTACCGCTGTCTTGAAGTCGCCGTAGCCCTTGCCGTCAAAATCCTTTTCAATCTGCTCATATGAAAGACCTGTAACTGCGCTGTAAATTGCCATAAGGTTATTTACACCGTCTTTGCCCTCCGCATAGCGAACCTTTGCCTCGCTGTCCGTAACGGCTCTCTTGAACTTCTTCATTATAACCTCGGGTGCATCAAGAAGATGTACACAGCCGTTGACATTTTCATCGGACTTGCTCATCTTTCTTGTCGGGTCTTGAAGACTCATAACCCTTGCACCGTTCTTTGGAATGAAACCGTCCGGAATCTTGAACACATTGCCGTAAATACCGTTAAAACGCTCTGCAATGTTTCTTGTAATCTCAATGTGCTGTTTCTGGTCTGCACCGACAGGCACTTTGTCAGCCTGATAGAGAAGAATGTCGGCAGCCATGAGTACGGGATATGTGAAAAGACCTGCGTTGATGTTGTCAGCGTGTTTTGCAGACTTGTCCTTGAACTGCGTCATTCTTGAAAGCTCGCCGAACTGTGTGTAACAGCTGAGCGCCCACGCAAGCTCTGCGTGAGTGTGAACATGACTCTGAATGAAGAAAAGACTTTTTTCAACATCAATACCGCAAGCCATAATTGAAGCATAAGCGTCAATTATATTCTTACGCATAACGGCAGGAGTCTGTCTTACCGTGATTGTGTGCAAATCTGCAAGAGCGTAAATGCAGTTGTATTCGTTCTGCATTGTAACCCAGTTGCGAACCGCACCGAGATAGTTTCCGAGTGTAATTGTTCCGCTGGGCTGTATTGCGCTGAATACAACCTCTTTTTTTGTCTGATTTTCCATTATTCCCCTCCGTGATTAAAGACTGTTTGCATACTCGCCGAGGATTTTTATTCCTCTTTCAAGCTGTTCGTCAGTCGGTGTTGAAAAGTTTATTCTGAAACTGTGACAGGTTTCGTTTTCGTCAGTTAAAAATGCGTTGCCCGGAACTACGCAAACCTTTTTGAGAACGAGTTCTTTGCAGAAATTCGGCATATCAATATCCTCGGGCAAGTCACACCAAATGAAAAGACCGCCGTCAATTTTATGATATGTGATTTTCGGTGCGCAGTATTTGTCAAGAAGCTCCATGCAGAAGTTCGCTTTCTTTGTGTAGATTTTACGAAGCTTTGCAAGGTGAGCGTTGAAGTCATACTTTGTGATGAATTCATCGCATACATATTGTGACCAGATATTTGTATGTACATCGTTGCCCTGTTTGCACACAACAAGCTTTTGAAAAATCGGCTTTGGTGCAATTGTGTAAGCAACACGCATACCCGGTGAAATTACCTTTGAGAATGAACCGGCATAGATTACAATTCCGTCCGTATCAAAGCTTTTTATGTTCGGAACATATTCACCGCTGTAACGCAGGTCGCCGTACGGGTTGTCCTCAATGATGAGAACACCATATTTTTTGGCAAGCTCATAAACTTTCTTACGCTTTTCAAGGCTCATTGTAACACCCGAAGGATTTTGAAAATTCGGAATTGTGTAAATGAGTTTTGCGTTCGGATTGGCTTTTAAAGCCTCTTCAAGCTTTTCTGTGCTCATACCGTCAGGCTCAACGGGAACACCTGCAAGCTTTGCGTTGTAGCTTCTGAATGTGTTGAGCGAGCCGATGAATGACGGTGCCTCGCAGATTACAACATCGCCCTCGTTTACAAGAGCCTTTGAGCATAAGTCCATAATCTGCTGTGCGCCTGTTGTGATGAGAATGTCGTCATTGTCGGAGCCTGTGTTATGCTCCTTTTTCATATATTCCGTAAGGTGCTTTCTCAGCGGAGTGTAACCCTCCGAAACGCTGTACTGTAAAACCGAAATCGGATCTTCTGCAAGTACCTTTGCCGAGATTTCCGCAATCTCCTTTGCGGGAAATGCATCGGGTGACGGGTTTCCTGCCGAAAGCGATACAACGCTCGGATCGGCGGCATATTTGAAAATTTCTCTGATAGCACTCGGCTTCAGGCTTGAAACCCTGTCGGAAAATCTGTATTCCATAAAAATATCTCCTTTTAAGATGATAAGGATTTTTTAAAATTCCATACCCTGTAATTCTATCACGAATTGCATATATGTTCAAGAAATTTGACTGTTTTTACTGCGATTTTATTCAAAAAATGTGTAATTTATTATTTTGTGTTTGTAAATGTTAATTCACGGAAATTGTATTTTTTGTGCTTTTTGTATTGTTTTTGATGAGTTTCTGTTGTATAATCAAAGTGATAATGTCCTTTCAGTCAGAGCAAGGCTTGCTTTGATTCAAACAGGAGTACACTGCGAGTAATTAATACACTTATATAATTAATTGAATTTAAAAATCTTCGTTTTGGGAGAGTAACACTATGAGCAGAAGAAACGATTACGATTATTTTGATCTTGATAATTTCGATGACAGCATTGATTCCCGTGAATATCGTCGCAGACAGCAACAGCGCCGTCCTGCAAGCTATGCCGCAAGACCGTCATCACAGCGTCCCGTCAGAAGACCTGTAAAAAGAAGAAACAAAAGAAGAACCAGAAACAGAATTATTATCGTTGCGAGCGCATTGATAATTCTGTTTGTTATTATTTTTATTATAACTTCAATTTTTAAGGGTTGTTCAAAGGAAGATGCCCTTGCAAGCGTTCCCACGGGAACAGTGGGTACAACGGCATCTCCCGACGAAACCGCAAAATCTCCGACAGCTAACAAAGCAGACGAGCTTTCCCCTACATACTTTATGACACCGAGCATAAAGGACGACAATAAAAACGGAACTCTTTCATACAGCATTTATGTGTGGAACAAAACAGGCTACGAATTGTTCAGCAGTGATGATGCAAGAGCGCAGAACTATGCTCAGACAATCAACGGCTTTGCAGACAAGTTCGGCAGTTCCGTAAAGGTTTATGATATGATTGTTCCTAACCATACCGAAATGGGACTTCCGCAAAGACTCAAAGACAGCGACGCTCCGTCAACCTCACAGGCTGACAACATCAAGGCGGCTTATGCGGCTCTTTCCGACAAGGTAACGCCGATTAACTGCTACAACCGTCTTGCGGAACATAATACAGACTACATCTACTTTAAGAGCGACCACCATTGGACAGGCCTCGGCGCTTACTATGCTTACACAGCATTTGCCGATACAAAAGATTTGCCCGTTCTTTCGCTTGATGATTGCAAGGAACAGAAAATTGACGGCTTTACAGGCTCGTTTACCAACTCGGCAGACGGTCTTGACAGCGATACGGTAAGTTATTGGAAGTTCCCTTATAATGTGACAATGGATATCACACAGGCAGACGGTTCTTCAGCAAGCTATGACAGTCCCTACTATGAAGCCGCAGAGGGCGGTTCAAACACCTACGGTGCGTTTATTATGGGTGATAATGCCCTCACGGTTCTGAAATCAGCTTCGGAAAATGCGGCGGCAGGCAAGAAGATTGCCGTTGTAAAGGAAAGCTACGGCAACGCTTTTGTTCCGTATCTCACCAATAACTACGAAGAAGTTCATGTTATCGATTTCAGATATTTCAAACAGAATCTTGTTGATTACTGCAAAACCAACGGAATTGACGAGGTGCTTTTTATAAACGGTGTAATGAGTGCCAACACTCAGGTTCAGCTTGACAGTATGAGCGGACTTTTTAACTGATATCATATCGGGTAAATTCTTGTAAGGAGGTGTATGCCGATGATAGCAGACAGCGTGAAGGTGAGCGTGTTCGGAAAAATAAGCGATAAGCTGTATTCGGCACAAATTACCTCCGTTTCAGGACGCTGTAAAAGTGCGTATGTGATTTCGCACAAACCCGTAACAGAATATTTTGAGGGCGTTGTGGTTGCCGTTGCCGAATTTGACGGCCTTGACGGCGAGCGTCCGATAATCTCACAATACGGTGAGGTGTTTTATGAGCCCGAACTGCGACAGGTGCTTTCAAAACTGAAAAATATTAAGCTGAAAAGCATTGTATGCCTTTACGAAAAGTCGTGCGGTGCGGTTATCTTCTACAAAAGCAGACAGAACACGAAAATTCTGCTTGTAAAGAACAGCAACGGCAGATATTGGAGCTTTCCGAAGGGACATATTGAAGACGGTGAAAACGAACATCAGACAGCAATCCGTGAAATTAAAGAGGAAACAGGTCTTGATGTCGTGATTGAAAAGGGCTTTCGTGAAATCAGCGAATACTGTCCTTTCGGTAAAATTCGCAAACGGGTTGTCTTTTTCCTTGCACAGGCATTTACGGATAATGTTAAAATTCAGGAGGAGGAAATTGACAGTTATATTTGGGTTGATTTGCAACAGGCACGAAAAATGTGCTCCTATGATAATGATTTGAGGATTATTGAGAAAGCTGAAACGGCGATTCATCTTCTCAGAAACTAAAAGCCGACAATTTAACACGAAATTTACAGGTACACGGCGGTGTGCCTGTTTTTTTTGATTTTATAAAACATTTTCTGTAAATCAAAAATGTTGAAAAAAGCAAAAAATACCACTTGACATGTGGATTATACAGAATGTAATCTAATTTCCCCGTTACAATCCTGTATCCAAAAATGTGGAAAACCTATTTTTTTAATGTTAAAAGTTACAACTTTGTAAATTTCGTGTAGTATCGGGATTTTTTAACATCACTTTCAACACTTTCAACATAGTTTTCCACATTGATGTTTAAAATGTTGAGTTATACAGAATGTATAAGTGCAAATTTAGAAAAATAAATCGCAAATTCGTGATTCAAAAAAACATTTTTTTCTGCGATTCAAATTGTGGCAAGGTAATATATGACAATCTATACTCATAAAATACATCGGCGAGGTGTGTTTTATGAAAAAGGAAACCGTGAAAATGAGGCTTTGGGGGCTTGTCATTGTTCCACTGATGATAATTGTGTTCAAAAATCTTTATTCGCTGACAAACGGTGCGTTGCTCGGCATATTTTTCGGTGCTGTAAACGGCAGTATGTGGGAGCAGACCAAGGTTGTTATGCTTTCCTACCTTGTGTGGAGTCTTGTTGAGGCAATCGGAAAACGCTCGGGATTCCATCGCTTTGCCGTGTCAAGAATTATTTCGCTGTGGTTTGTCGGAATATTCTGTCTTGCGACATATCTGCTAATCTATGCACTCGGTGTTGAAAGTGCAGGTCTGCCAAGGTTCATTTGTGCAATTGCAGTGTGTTTTTCTGCGTTTGCACTCAGCGCAAGGCTTGAATACGGCGAAAGAAAAATTGAACAGCTTTTTTTGCCCTGCGTGTTTATGATGTTGCTTTTGATTGCCGTGTACTGCAGTTTTACAGTGTTCCCTCCGCACATGATACTTTTTGAGGACATACAAACGGGAATGTACGGCATAATTCCCGAATACATCGACTCCGGAGCGATTGCTCTTGATACATTGTACAGAGTTTGAGTTTTTAAAAACAAATGGCTTAAAAGTATTTAATAATTTGAATTGTTATGTTATAATAGATAGCAAAATGAAGCGGTGTGTCCCATGCAGACACAAAAAATAAAAAGGAAACCGAATAAGGCTGATTATGATGAAAAACGAAAGATTTGAAAATACAGAACAAAAGCCCGATGTGATTGCAGGGCGAAATCCTGTAAGTGAGGCTGTTCGCAGTAATCGCCCGATTGACAAAATTCTTGTTGCAAAGGGTGAAAAGAGCGGTGCGATTGTGGGAATCCTCGCAAAAGCCCGTGACAAGAAAATTCCCGTTAAGGAGGTTGACCGCACAAAGCTTGATTATGTGAGCGGCGGTGCAACTCATCAGGGTATTGTCGCATTTGCGGCGGCAAAGGATTATTCAACGGTTGACGATATCCTCGAATATGCCGAAAGCAGGGGCGAAGCTCCGTTTGTTGTTGTGCTTGATGAGGTTGAAGATCCGCATAATCTCGGTGCAATAATCAGAACCGCAGAATGTGCCGGAGTTCACGGAATTATTATTCCGAAACGCAGAAGTGCCGGTTTAAGCTACACGGTTGCCAAAGCGTCTGCAGGTGCAATTGAATATATGCGTGTTGCAAGGGTGACCAATATTGCGGTTACACTTGATGAACTCAAAGAAAAAGGCGTGTGGGTTTACGGCGCAGATATGGACGGCACGGATTATGACGAGTGTGATTTTTCGGGTGCGTGTGCAATTGTTATCGGCAACGAAGGTAAGGGCATTTCAAGACTTGTCCGTGAAAAGTGCGATGTAATAGCGTCATTGCCCATGAAAGGTCAGATAAATTCCCTTAATGCGTCGGTTGCCGCAGGAATTTTGATGTACAAAGCGATGAAAAACCGCTGATGTCAAATCGAAAATTGAAAATGTAAAATTTATGAAAGTATGTAGGGGCGTTCATCGGACGCCCACATTGATGAAATATTATGTTTAAATAAAATCATTTGATGTTATCAAAGTTGTGTGTTTAAATGTCAAAGATTGTAAAAACAGAGAGTACCGCTCGGGCGGCATAGTTTCCGATGAATCTAACTATCTGCCCGAGAGTAAATAAAAAGGAGTGAATGCTTTGGCTGATATGGACAAGGACAGGCTTAAAGAGCTTGAAATCGAGAGCATACTCGAAGAAACCCACTATCTTGCCGATCAGGAACGAATGGAGCAGACGGCACAGAAATACCGTGCAAAGCCGAAGATTGAAGAGATTTTCAGCAATGCCGATAAAAAGCCGAGGTTAAAAAATACAAATCCGCTTGATGAATCCGAACCTGATACTTCAAACTCAATAGTCGGGGATAAGACTGCCGCCACAATGCAGGCAGAGCTTATAATGGACGGAAATGACGATGACCTTGTAACTCCCGAACAGCTTAAAGCAGAGGCTGAAAAAAAGGCTGCGGAAAAAGCCGAAAAAGCCAAGCGTGAGTATGAGGAGGCAAAGAAAAAAGCCGCCGAGGAAGAAAATAAGATAGTTACCCTCACACCTGAGTATGATGAAAATACAGAATTTTCGGGTGAAGTGCTCGGAGAGGTTGACCAGTTTCGTGACGAGGCTGAAATTAAAAGCTACCATACCATAGATATCGACATTCCCGAGGATAAGCCAAAGGAAAAGACCGAAATCAAAGAAAAGAAAGAGGCTTCGCAGACTCCCGTTCATCAGTTTCCGAATACCGAAAAACCGCCTCGCAAGGTGGTTGCAAAAGTTCCCGTGTATCGTCCCGATGAACCGAGAAATATTCTCAATGTCAAGGCAGGCAGATTTTCCGAGGTTGTAGCGAATGAGTATGAGGAGTATGTGCGTTCAAAGAATCCTTCGGTAATCGCTCATGTGCTTCGTCCCGAGCCGACAATCGTTGATGAGGAGATCGCCCCGACCGAGGAAAAGCATAAGGATAACCGCCCTATAGGCGAAAAGGTTATTTCTGCCCTTGTCGGAATCTTTTCAAAGGATGAATCCGACGATAACGATACCGTAAAAGAGGAAAATTCAAAGCCTGTTGAGGATTATACAGGCGAGGAGGACGAAAAAAGTATTCTCTATGAGCTGAATCATAATATAAGAAAGCTCTTTATGAGAAGTCTGTTGTCGGGAATAATCGCCGCAGTTGTGGTTGTTCTCACAATCGTTACAAGAATTTTTCCGAGTGCAATATGTTCGGCAGTTCCTTTTGCACCGGCGGCATACGCAATTTTGCTGTTTGTTCTTATGGCGGCATCGCTTGTGCTGAACCGTGTGGCAATGCTCAGCGGACTTTCACCGCTTGTGCATATCAAAGGTAATTCCGATACAGCCGTTGCCGTTGCAGGTGCGGCAGGAATGGTTCAGATAATTGTTTCATTCTTCTGCCTTGGCGATTTGAACGGATTTCATGTGAACTACTACACGGTAATTCCTATGCTTGCGTTCTTTGCAAATAATGTGGGAAAGCTTTATATGGTTCTTCGTGTAAAGGACAATTTTAAGTTTGTTTCGTCAAAGGGACAGAAATATGCGTCAAAAATTTACAACAACGAGTCTGTTGCAATGCAGATGATGAGCGGTACTGCCGCCGACCGTCCGATAATTGCCTATCAGCATAAGACCGAATTTCCGTCAAACTTTCTCAAAATATCTTATGCACCCGATCCGAGCGAGGATTTGGCGTCAAAGCTTGCCCCGATAACAACAATTGCATCAATAATCATTGCGGTAATGTACGGTGTTGTTAAGCTGTCATTTGCAGACGCTTTGAATGCATTTGCACTTATCACTGCGGTGTCTGTGCCTGTGGCAACACTTCTTTCTGTTAATGCCCCCGTGAGAAAGCTCTGCAAAACTCTGCTTTCCTACGGCTCAATGCTTTCGGGTTATCCGTCGGTAAAGCAGTTCTGCGACAGTACGGCTATAATGATAGATGCAAATGAATTGTTCCCTGCCGAGTCAATCTCGCTTGAGGGCATCAAAACCTTTGAGGATTACAGCATTGACGAATCTCTTCTCTGCGGAATTGCAATTCTTAAAGAGGCTCAGAATCCGATTGCAAATGCTTTTGATTCGGTAGTTGCAGAAACCGAGGAAACACTTCCCGAGGTTGAAAGCGTTCTTTATGAGGATGAAATCGGACTTGTGGGATGGATTAAGAGCGAAAGAATCCTTGTGGGTTCACGCACGCTCATGGAAAAGTACAGCGTGGAAGTTCCGAATATGGAATATGAGGAGAAATATACTTCTCAGGGCAGACAGGTCACATATCTGTCAAGAGCAGGCAGACTTGTTGCAATGTTTGTTACAAGATACACTCCCGATGCTCAGCTCAAGGCTGAAATGCAGAGAGCCGAAACCAACGGCATAAGCTTCCTCATCAGAACAACCGATTATAATGTTACAAATGACCTTGTTGCAAAACTCTACGATTTGTTCTACCGCAGTATCAAGGTGCTTCCGACAGGACTCGGAAATGTTCTCAGGGAGGCTGAGGATACGGTTGAGGAAACCTCCCGTTCATATCTCATTACAAACGGCAAAGCCGCATCGCTTGCCCGTGCAGTTACGGGTTGCGTAAAAATCAAGCACAATATTTCGCTTTCAATCATAATTCAGCTGATTGCCGTAATTTTCGGATTGCTCGTTGCGTCAACACTTTCGCTTTATGCCGGTGTACAGGTTATGGGTTCGCTTGAAGTATTGATTTATGCGTTGTTCTGGGGCGCCGCAGCTGTTTTTGCTCCGGCTGTCCAAAAACCGTAGGAAAGGATGTAAAATATGAAAATAGCTCCGTCACTTTTGTCTTGTGACTTTTCAAAAATGGGCGAAGAAATTGAAAGAATGGATCTGGCGGGTGCCGATTGGATGCATCTTGATGTTATGGACGGTCACTTTGTTCCGAACATAACCTTTGGCGCTCCCGTAATCAAGGCGGTAAGAAAGTTCTCAAACCGCCCGTTTGATGTTCACCTTATGATAAGCGATCCGCTTAAATATATTGACGATTTTGCCGATGCAGGTGCGGATATCATCACCTTCCATGTTGAATGCGACTCTGACATTGATGATACAATTGCGAAAATCAAGTCAAGAGGAATCAAACCCGGACTTGTTCTAAAGCCAAACACTCCTGCTTGGACAGTATTTCCGTATCTTGAAAAGCTTGACCTTGTACTTGTTATGACGGTTGAACCGGGCTTTGGCGGACAGAGCTTTATGCCCGAGATGATGCCGAAGGTTAAGGAAATCAAGAGGGAATGCCAACGCAGAGGTCTGAACAATATCCTTATTGAGGCTGACGGCGGAATCGGCAGAGATACCATTGAGCAGGCATCAGAGGCAGGCGTTGATGTGTGCGTTGCGGGAACAGCTGTTTTCAGAGCCGCAGATCCCGCAAAAGCAATTGAGCTTTTTAAATCATTCTGATAAATTCTGATAATAAGCAAGTCCGAATCCGATATTTCTCGAATTCGGGCTTTTGTTTTTTATATGAAATGAACAGGCGTAAAACACTGAAAATTCTTATATTGTAATTGTCAATATATGTAAAAACGGTCGATAAAAAGGCAATATACACAATAATAAGCACGAAAATTTGTACAATGCAACAATTTCACCGTTATTTTGCACAGATTTTTAGCTAAAACATTTCCGTTAAAAGAATAACAGATTCATTGCCCGAACAACTTAAATGTGCTATAATTTAGTTGTCCTCGGGAATTTTGTACTGTTAAAGTTTCCGAAGCTTAGAAGTATTGCCACAAAACTGTGGCGAACGGTAATTTTATTTTATTAAAGGAGCAGCAAGTATGAAAAAAATTCAGAAAAAGCTTTCTGTGGTTCTTGCGGTAATGATGGTGCTGTGCATGTTCACAGCTCTGCCTTTCTCAGCAAGTGCTGCCGAAACAAGCGAAGAAACAAGTGCAGGCAACAAGATCAATGTTACATCAAATGTGACAGATCCTGTTTCGTATGATTACAATGCACAGACAAAGCAGGTTGTTGTCACTTACCTTCTCAAGGCAGATCACATGATCGTTAATGCACAGAGCAGTCTTACATACGACAGCAAGGTTCTCAAGCTTGCATCAACAAATACAAGGGAAAAGGTTTTCCCTGTATTCCAGAGAAGCATCGTTTGGAATCCAAGCCTTACAAATAAGGTTCTCTTCACCTGCTCAAGCCTTGATCTTTTCAACTTCAAGTCAGAGAATGTTTATTGCACATTTACATTTGATGTTGTAGGCAGCGGTGACACAACAGTAAATCTCAATGTTGATTATCTTACAGGTACAGAGGCTGATACATATAATGAGCTCTTCGAAAGCGAAAAGAAGGACATCGATTATATTGACAATAGTGCTAACAAAGTAGCAGGTGCTGCATTTACTGCAAAGGCAGTTCTCGTTCAGGACGAAGAGCCAACAACAGCTCCTCAGCCTACAACAGCAACACAGCCAACGACAGCAACACAGCCTACAACTGTAACACAGCCCACAACAGCAACACAGCCGGCAACACAGCCCACAACAGCAACACAGCCGGCAACACAGCCGACAACAGTTGCTCCTTCGGATGTTCCTACAGACGGCTACTATGTATACGGCGACAACCTCAAGCTCAAGCTTACATCAATCGGTACAGATAAAGTAGGCGGAAAAATCGCTCTTCAGAAGGGTACATACACATTCAAGATTGATAACTATGGCACACTTCTCGGTTACTCTAAGACATTTACAGACACAACAAAGGGTCTTACATTCAACAAGAAGTTCAAGAGCAGCACAACACTCGTTGCAACAGGCGGTACATACACATTCCAGTTTAACACAAAGACAAACACACTCGTTGTTAAGTATGACAAGAACCTCCCGAATGATTACCTCATCGGTGACCTCAACACAATTCTTTCACCTGTAAAGGGCAAGACTATTGCAGTTGGTTCAACATATCTTGCAGCAGGTACATACAAGTTCAAGCTTTCTGCAGGTAATGTGGTTTACGGTTACAACAAGGTAATCAACAACACAACAAACGGAAATTCACTTTCACTCAACAGCAAGTATTCAAGCTACCTCACACTCAACGCAACAGGCGGTACATACACATTCACACTCAACACAAAAACAAAGAAACTCGTTGTAGGTTATGTTCCTGCAAAGGATGAAAAAGCTGATGATGTTCATGTATCGGGCGACATCAACCTCGTTCTTGATGACAAGGGCGGCGAAAGCAATGTTGCAAAGGGTACAGTAAAGCTTAGTGAGGGTACATACTCATTCAAGATTTATAACTACGGTACAGCATACACAATCGGTTCAAAGATTGTTGACAGCGGTGCAAAGACACTCAAGAGCTCTTACTCAGCTAATGTAACACTTATCGCATCAGGCGGTACATATACATTCAGCTTCGACAAGACAACAGGAGAACTTAAAGTATCTAATAAATAATCATTGATTATAATTTAGCGGTGTTCGTCACTTGTTCGTAAGCGAATAAAAAGACATAACTGAAATTATTAAAAAATGCATCAGATCCCGAAAAGGTCTGATGCATTTTTGTTTTGTATAAAACCTGTACGGCGACTTGCCGTCGGCAAATTATATACAATATAAATTCGTATCCCATGCCGGAATATATGGGTGGTGGCGGAGAAAGATTTTGTAGTCGGGATTCACGCTGTGAATGTATAGTGCAAGGCGGAAAATATCCTCAAATCTGTGGTATGCCGAAAAATTCAGCTTTGGTTTGCAGTTTTCCATTGTTTTCTGCATACCGATGAGGGTTTCCATATCCGCCCCCTCAACATCGGCTTTAATGTAGCCTGCCGCCATTCCGCAGAGAATCGTATCAACAGTCGCAACCTTTGTTGCAACGCCCTTGTCGGCAATTGCGCTGTTGCGACCGGCCTTGTTGTTGAATATAAGCTCCGTGTTTTTACTGTATGAGCCGAGTTGCCAAAGCGACACATTCGCCATGCCCTTGCAATGAAGTTTCAGCTTTTCAAAATTCTTTGCGTTAGGTTCAAATGCGATTATACGCTTGTAACTGCCGTTTGCGTAGTGCAGAAATTCGTCAATCGTGTCGCCGTTGTATGCGCCGAGGTCAACATAGCTTTCGTTTTCACTGAGATTCAGAATATTGCCAAAAGCCTCGTCCTTGTCGGTTGTGACAGGGGGGAGGAGGTCAATTCTGCCTGTGCAGTAGAATTTCAGAATGTTTTCGTAAACCTTTTTTGAGAGGTCATCGGCAAGCAGACTGTATGCACTTTCAATTTGCTCTTTATTTTCGGTAATAAAATCATTGTCAAAAAGTTTGTTTCCAAAAACAGGAACGGAGGGGACAAGCGTTTCGTGCTTTTCGGAAATTTTCGTTATGTGTTCCATAACATCGGGGAGCTGGCTTGCAAAGCAGAGGGCGATTATAATGTCGCCGAATTCGGTTTCAACATCGGAAAGCTTCTTCACCGTGAAATCGTGGAATTTCTGCCCACGCACAAAATCATCACTTGCAATAACGGCAGACGCTTTGATTCCGTATCGGTCAAATGCGGCAAGGACCTTGTCCGCACCGTCACCCATTCCGTAAAGCACAACAGGCTTTCCGCAATTTTTCAGTCGTTCCCATACAGATATTTCGTTTTTTAAAAGTTCGGTTATATTAAACATAAGGATACTCCAATTAGTGTATATGGCATTGTAATTGTTTTCGTAATTCTGTAGGGGCATTCATTGGACGCCCGTCTTGATGAAATTTTATGTTCACACACATATGTTTTGATGTGAAGAAAGCGGTGTATTGTTTTGTAGCGGCGAACCTCGTTCTCCCGTCTGAAATATAGTCGCAATGCGTTGCACATAAATGTGCTTCCTATTGCTCGTTATTTCAGACAGCGCTTTGCTCCCTTTATCCGCCACAGGCGGCGGTCGCAAGGCTACCAATCGTTTTGGTTGCAAAACCAAAACGAATAAATACAAATTATATGTTTCAACCGATTATAATACCGAATTGAAATTATCATTTAGTGTTTGCACACGAATTGATTTGCGATCACTGATCGCCGCTACAGTAGAACAATATCTTTGCAACATTTATATAATTTGTCCTTATCGCAAATATTGTGCCGTTACTTGGCGGGCGTCCAATGAACGCCCCTACGGGTTTGCAAAGCAAAAAAAGTATAAAAAAACGCCCACCCTACTGGGTGGACACTTTATGTGTTGGCATCTCCCTATTTTTCCGGGCCGTCACCAGCCAAGTATCTTCGGCACCACTGAGCTTAACTTCTGTGTTCGGTATGGGAACAGGTGGACCCTCAGCGTCATCAACACCAACTTATTAACTTTTGTTTCTCTCTTGAGAACAGTATTGATTATACTACGGGCTGCACCAAATGTCAACACTTTTTTTAAAAAATTTTAAAAATTCTTTTAAAACCTTGAAAAGCCCGTATTTATCCCGATTTATCGCCGTTTTAACCGTCATTGAACCCAATGTATACTTGATGCGGTGAAAAATTATACATATTTTGGCTTGTTAAAGCGTAAAAAATAGGATGCCGTTGTTTGCCGTAAATTATTGACTAAACGGATAAAAATGTGTACAATTAAATAGATTAGAACAGATTGGGATGTTTAGAATGAATAATGTAAATAAGTGTAAAATGCTTTTGTCGTCACTCTCTGTATTCAGAGGTATAATGAACAGAAGCGTTCCGAAAGCCTTTTATGAACTTTTGCTTTCGCTCGACAAAAAGCCTGAGGAATTTCTCGGTGCATACGGCAAGCTTTGCTCAATGCTTTGCGAAAGAGGTTGTGCGGATAAGTTCGCATTTGCAATCAGCGAAACGGCTCTTTTTGACGATAACTGTTTTGCCCGTGCCGCAACAGCCGGCAGACAGGGTGAGTTACCCGAAAATGTTGTTTCTGCCGTTAAGACAGACTGTGACGCTATTTTAACAGCCGCAAAGCTTACTTCCGATGAAGTGCTTGAGGCATATACCTATGCTGATGAAATCAAGGAGCTTATTCCGATTCTTCCAAAGTGGCAGACAGGCAAGTGCGCTCCGTGCTTTGACGGATTTGACGGTTCACTTGACAAGCTTTCTGCTTATTATAAGGAAAACGGTTGCGGAATGTTTGCCCGTTACAAGGCATTCATCTGGCGTGACGGTGATATTCGGCCTGTTGAGCATCCGGACAGGATTGATATGGATACATTTACGGGATATGAGCGTCAGAGAAGTCAGGTTGTAAACAACACACTTTCATTTATTCAGGGCAAGAGCTGTAACAACTGCCTGCTTTACGGTGATAAGGGTACAGGTAAAAGCTCAACAGTCAAGGCAATTGCAAACGAGTTCCGCAAGGACGGACTCCGCATTGTTGAAATGCCTAAGGACAGGCTCATTGACTTTCCGCTTCTTGTTGACAAGATTGCCGCTCTTCCGCTTAAATTCATTATATTTATTGATGATCTTTCATTCCAGCATCAGGATCAGAGCTATACAACCCTTAAAGCCGTGCTTGAGGGCGGACTTGCGGCTCGTCCCGATAATGCGTTGATTTATGCAACATCAAATCGCAGACACCTTGTTAAGGAAAGCATTTCTGACAGAACGCATACTGTTGATGATATCAATGTTCGTGACAATATGCAGGAAAGTCTTTCGCTTTCGGACCGTTTCGGTCTTGCAGTCTGCTACACAATTCCTTCAAAGAATGATTTTCTTGAAATTGTATATTCTCTTGCAGAGCAGAGAGGCGTCAAGATGACTCACGAAGAGCTTGCACTCGGCGCTGAGCAGTTTGCACTTTCAAGAGGCGGTCGTTCGCCAAGATGTGCAAGACAGTATGTTGAATCGCTGTTTTGCTGATTAATCGGAGGTCAGTTATGAAAACAAAAATAATTTCAATTGCTCTTGCAGTTGTGACAATGCTTTCGGCAGTTGTGCTTTTCAGCGGTTGTTCTGACGGAGAATATCCTGTTGAGGTGGCAAACATCACGATAGAAAGTCAGCCAAAGAACATTGTTGTTCTTGATGCGCCGACAGCCGATATCCTCATCGCAACAGGCTATGACAGATATATTGTGGGCAGAAGTGATGAGGTTGACCAGCAGTCAATTGCAGTTGCCCCGAGCGTCGGTTCATATGAAAATCCCGATACCGACAAAATTATCAATTCCGGCACAAACCTTGTGTTTGCAGGTCAGTCAATAAATGAGGACGCAAAGAAGAAGCTTCAGGACAAGGGTATTCAGGTTGTTACAATGTCACACGGTGACACTCCCAAGCAGGTTGAAACGAACTATGTGACAATCGGCAAAATTTGCGGCGGCACAAAAACGGGCGCAAAGAAGGGTGAAGATACCTACAATGAATTGCTTGATAAGATGAACAACTACAAACAGCAGGTTAATAACAGAAATTCCGGCATTCTTGATACGGTTTGTTATCTCTATACAGAAAACGACAGGCTCAAGATGATGACAAGCGGAACATACGGAGATATGCTCCTCGGCTATACGGGGGCGGTTAATGCCGCAGTAAACATCAGCGACAACAATGTTGATGTTGCAACTCTCAAGATTGCAAATCCGAACTTTATCTTCTATGCAGACAATGCTACTCTTGATAAAATTAAGGGTGATACAACACTCGCAAGTCTTGGCGCAGTTAAGACAGGCAAAATTCTTGAGGTTTCGCTTGAAGAAATGTCAAGACCCGGCAATACTGCTCTGGAAGCACTTGAAAAAATGGTTTACTTTATGTATCCCGACCTCAAGCCAAAGTCTGCAACAGACACAACAAAGGCTCAGGATGCGACAGCGTCAAAGACTGACGCAACAACCGCAACTCAGGCGACAACAACCGCAAGCGATTCAAAGTCGGTTGCCGATAAGTATAATCTTACCATTACATCAGACCTTTCACTCAAGCAGGAAGATGAAAATGACACGGTAAAGGCTATGCAGCTCCGCCTTTATAACATCGGTTACATTGCCGACAAGGACAATGTGACAGGCTACTATGGCGAAGTAACAGCCGAAGCTGTTAAGAAATTCCAGAAAAACAACGGTCTTAAAGAAACAGGTACAGCCGATAACGCAACTCTTGTATTGCTTTTTGACAGTTCAGCGAAAAAAGCCAAATAATTCAAATTGAAATTTGAAAATTGAAAATGGAAAATTATAGTCGGGAAGACAGTTTGCAAAATGCAAAACATTGTCTTCCCGACTGTTTTTTTATATGTGATTTACCGATATACCGTAGCGGCGATCAGCGATCGCCATTTGATTTGGTTGTAAAACCAAATCAATAATAGATGCCGCAATAAAATTGTGACAATGCACGGTCGAACCGATTTTGCAATCGTTTCGATTGGCGGTCACTGACCGCCGCTACAATTAAACCTTAACATTACGGTGGTACACCGTTAAAAAAGTTCGGGGTGCATTCGGCTGTAGTGAAAAATGTACTGCTGGGCGATGCCTGCGTACTGACCGAAATCGTCACCGTTCATATTCGGGAACAGCTTTTCCATTGCCCGTTTCATCCACACATCAATCGGAAAAGCCTCAATTCTGTGCATACCGAAAAGAAGTGTGCAGTCGGCAACCTTTTTGCCGACACCCGTAATTTTCATAAGCTCCGCTCTTGCATCTTCATAGTCAAGCGTGAAACAGCTGTCAAGATTCACCTCGCCGTTTGCAACCTTTTGTGCCGCATCAATAATGTAACGGTTGCGAAATCCTGCTCTCAGCGGTGCAAGGTCATCGGGCGAAAGTTTTGCAAGTGTTTCGGCTGTCGGGAACGCAAATTCTCCGTCATCAAGCGGTGTGCCGAAGTTCTCACACAAACGCTCAACAATACCCTTGATTCGCTTTATATTGTTGTTCTGCGAAATGATGAATGTGCAGAGTGCCTCAAAAGGCTCTTGTCTTAAAATCCTTATGCCCGGGGCGTACTTTGCCGCCTCGTTCAGAACGGGATGTATTGTGCTGATTTCTTCACGGATTTTTCCGTAATCAAGCGAAAAGTCAAAGTAGCTGTACCAGATGTTTTTGAAGTCGTCAGCCGTTGCATTTTCAATGTACATATCCGTTTTGTCAAGGCTGACGGTTACGCTTTTGCCGTAGGCAACACCGTGAAAAGAACCGTCGGCCTGCGGTTTCCAACGAAAGCTCTGACCGCAGTCGAGAGTCTGCGCAAGGTCAAGGTCATGCACATCGGTTATTTTGATTTTGTTGTCGAGTTCAATACATTCCATGATTTTCACCGCCGAAATTTTCTTAATAAAGTATATCACATTCGGGAAAATTATGATATACTTTATTTAAAATTGAAAATGGAAAATTGAAAATGGAAAATGAATGTCGGGAAGATAGTTTGTTTGTAAAACAGATTTCAGTCCCGACTGTATTTCAGACAGGAACTCATTGAACGCAAGCCTTGATGAAATATTTTGTTTAAACACATATGTTTTGATATGATGAAAACGGTGTGTTATAACCACCACATTAACTCAAAAGGAGGATTATTGTGAAAGAAACTATCTGCACAATTCCGATTAACGATATATTTATGCCGAAATGCGGTTGTCCGTTTTGCCGAATGGAGAGTATGCTTGAGGAGCAGTATGTAAAATTCATTACGGGCGATGCGATGATGGAGCCTAATATCAGGATTGAAACCAACAAAAAAGGCTTTTGTCACCGCCATTTTTCGCAGATGCTTGAAAAAGGACAAAAACTGCCTAATGCGCTTATTCTTGAAAGTCATCTTCAGGAAATTATTGATAACGATATGCCGAAAAAGCTGAAGGGCAAGCCTGATAAGAAACAGCTTGAAGTTATTAAAAAGCGACTTGATTCGTGTTATGTATGCGACAGAATCGAGTGGGATATGCACCATTTTTGCGACACGATTTTTGTTGAGTGGGCAAAGGGAGAGGAGTTTTATAAGCTGTACAACGAACAGCCGTTTATCTGCTTTAAGCACTACGATTTTATCATGAATGTTGCAACCCAAAAGAGCAAGCTGCCGTCAAAGCTTTTACCGCAGTTCTATGCCGAAACAGCAGGTCTTACCAAAAAATATCTGCTGTCGCTTAAAGAAGATATAACATATTTCTGTTCAATGTTTGATTACCGCAACCACGGCAAAGATTGGGGAAGCTCCAAGGATTCAATTGAGAGAAGTATTGAATTTTTGACAGGCGAAAAGCCGTAAACGGCGAGCCGACTTTTTATGTTCGTGTAGACAGTTTGTGAATGTCAAAAAACATATTATGCCCGAGCGAGAGTTATTAAATGTAAAATTGAAAATTAAAAATGGAAAATTAATGTCGGGAAGACAGTTCGCAAAATAAAATGCAATGTCTTCCTGACTGTTTTGTTAATATGAAATTTACTGTTTATTTATGGCGAACACGGTTCGGCGCTACTGACAAATTTTGATATAAACAAAGATTGCATCAGAACTTTACTCGGGTATCTGATGCAATTTCTTTATCTGACTGTCATTAGCACTGCCATACCGCCATAACGGCATTGTAATATTCGTCAGAGAGAACCTTTCTCAACTGTTCTATGCCGGATTCATCATTCATATATGCGTTGCGGATGTTTCCGCCGACCTGCATTTCTTCACCGTTAAAGGTCAAAAACTGCTGTCTGAGTACCGACACGCTGTCCTTTGTGAGCATATCGAGTGTGATTTTTTCTTTAAGTTCCATAATTTTTACCTCCGTTATTTAATTTTGTACGAACAAATCACATTGATTTGTTCGCCGTCTGCAAATGTGTAAGCCGTCTTATCCTGTGACTGAAACTGCAACCAAGTGTTATTCTTAACTACTGCAAATTTAAAAAGCTTGCCGAGGTTTGAAATACCGACACAAAAAACATCATCCACAGAAATACATTTGTACGGCAAATTAATCAGCGGATATGTACTGTTTGCTCCAATCGTAACAGCGTTCATCGTAATTGTCGCATTGATGATTACAACATCACCGATTGTTTTGTAGGTACAGCTTGCACTTTTGATTTTATCGGTAATGGTTGAATAAGGTGTGAGCTTTGATGTACCGCTCTCTATGTTCGCTGAATCGTATTTACCGTCAAGTGAAGTTTGGGTTGTCTTTTCAAATGCCAAAATTTCGTCTGCAACCTCTGGGACGCCCTCTGCAACTTCATTCGGTAAGTAGATTGATTCTTTTTCGGCAATCATAATTTTGGACACCTTGAAAGTACCACTGTTATTAGTACCAAACCTAATCGTTATAAACGATGTATCATTGTTTGTGACAAATGTTCCTTTACCACGTGTTATTCTTACATTATTGGTACTGTTTCCGTTTAAAAATACAAAAGCATTGCTGTTATTGTTGTTTGTAAGCCAACAAATCCAATATTTAGTATTTGGTTTTACACTTATTTTCATTGTTTCGGGGAAAGGTGCGTACCAACCCATCGTAAAAGTGTCGTTTGATGTAGGGGTAGGGGTAATGGTAATTGATTTTTCGGCAAAGTTCAATTCATCAAGTGTGCCCCGATAAACTGGTATAGTCAAACTCTGTAACCCTTTCGCCCAAGCATCAAAATCAAAAATGTTAGAGCTGTTAACAAGGTTAGCTTTGTTTGCCAGTAAAACATCAACATCTACCTTATCAGCTTTTTCGCCGAGCAAATTATCGGTTTCAGTCTTAGAATAAACGGAATTGACATCGGCTTTGTTTCCGAGAAGCTCGTCCGTTTCTTCTGATGAGTAGATTTCGTTCGCACTGTAATAATAATCGTCAAGATATTTAACGCTCGGATAATTAGTGCTGCTGTCTGTAATGTCCCTTTTGGAGCTTACCTTGTTTAAATTGTCCTCTTTTTTTGTAATGTCGGACTGTTCAATTAACTTTTTGGTTTTGTCAATTTCAGTCCGACAAAGCTTTGTTTCGTCAAGAAGCTTTTGCGTTTCTTCACGAAGCTTCAGCGTTTCTGAATTCGGATTAAGGTACTCTTTGTCCTCAATCGGAATACTCTCGTCTGCATAAAGCGTGACGATCTGAGTTTGGAAAACATAGCCGTTTTCGCCTCTGCCTTCAAGCTGAAGTTCAAAATAGCCGTGCATGAAAATGTCGTTTTTTCTGACCTTCCACACAAGTTTTGTGCCTGTTTCATCAATTGCGGTGCTGTCGGGAATTACCGAATTTACACTGCCGTCGGCAAAACGCAGATGAATGGTGTAGTCAACCGTAATGTCGCACATTCCCCGAATTAAAAATTCCTGTGTTTCGGCAAGATTTTCACCCGTGATGCCGACGCAGTTTGCACCGTCAAAAGTTTTTGGTTTTCGTTTGTCATAGATAATCATTGTTACACCTCCACTTAAAGAGGCAAAAACACGAAAAAATGCATTGTTTTATGCAATTTTCAGAAAAAATTTTTGAAATTTTTTTAATTTCCCGTCACAAGGGGAAAACGGTTG
>ERZ1034984.1438-NODE-1438-length-22359-cov-31.730004_pt1 | contig 22359 bp, 17 predicted proteins | sample MGYA00520589_ERZ1034984 | MGnify/ENA primary metagenome ERZ1034984 (study PRJEB33766, sample SAMN09781790) | gut metagenome | biome: gut microbiome | host: Homo sapiens | place: Madagascar | study: EMG produced TPA metagenomics assembly of the PRJNA485056 data... | reverse complement strand
CGAGTACCGATTTCACTCAAAGCCTGTTCCGTATTCATGTCTACCTCCTGCAATTCTTCCTACAATATAGCTGACGAATTCAGATAATCAAATATAATAAACCAAAAATAGTTGATAAAATTAACTAATTGAATATAATATACCATTTATAGGGTATTAAGTGTGATAAACAATTCATGTGCAATATCCAGCCCCATCTGCCGCCTTTTGCGATTCCGTGCATGGAACGGGGTATTGCGTTTTATTTCTGACTAGTGGATACACGATGAGAAAAACGACGTAGTTTTTCTCATCGTAAAGTGCTGTTTGCTTGAAGTTTAGCTGTGCTTCTCATAGACTATATCCAGGTGGTTTTTGATTGGGATAATGGATGAGGAGCATGGGGCTATGTTCAATATGACGAAGATTCGTGCGACGAATGGTTCCGGGAAGAGTTTCTATGCGAATCATCTGTGTTCAAACGATTATTATTCGGAGCATGAGAAGGTTCAGGGATATTGGAGGGGAGAGCTTGCGGATGCGTTCGGTTTGCGGGATAAGGTTGTGACGAGCGAGGAGTTCAGTCTGTTTCAGCGGAATGTGAATCCGAAAACGCCGGGCAGGCTGACGCAGAAAAATATGCCCGGCGGTCCGCGGTTCTTTGACTTTCAGGTGGCGGCTCCGAAGTCGGTTTCGGTGATGTCGATGTTCGACGAACGGCTGATCGAGGCGCATCGGGAATCGGTTCGGATTGCGATGGCGGAACTGGAACGGCTGGCGGCAGTTCGGGTGCGCGACGGGGAGAACGTTCGGACCAACAATTATGAAACGACCGGGAAGCTGGTTTACGCGGAGTTCATGCACGATACGAGCCGCGCGCTTGATCCTCAACTGCATACGCACAACGTGGTCTGCAATGTGACGCGGGCGGGCGACGGCAGGTACAAGGCGCTCGAAACGCTGGAGATGTGCCGGGCGATCCGTTACGCGGGCAAGGTCTATCACAACGAGATGGCGGCAAGGTGCCGTGAACTGGGTTACGAAACGGTCGAAACGCGGGACCGGAAAGGCAATGTCATCTGGTACGATCTGGCGTGCGTTCCGGCTGACGTGATGGAACGGTTTTCCAAGCGGCGGCGGCAGATCGAGAAGGCCGAGGCGGAGTTCATCGCGGAGCATGGCCGGAAGCCGACGTTGAGCGAGAACAATTATCTTTCGACTTCGACGCGCACGGATAAGATGCTGACTTCGACAAGCGAGAAAGTCCGGGAGTTCCAGATGGCGCAGTTGGGCCATCGGGAAGAAGCGCAGCTGTACGCGGCGGCAAAGCGCGCCAAAGAACACGGTTCAAGCTCTGTTCCATTGGATCGTGAACGGATAATCGAACAGGTGCGGAATGTGATCGATGAACTGTTTGAGCGGGAGAGCGTTCTGAAACTCGACAAGATACTGGCTGAAGTGCTGAATCGGAACCTCGGCAGGATCAAGTTGCAAGAGCTGAAAAGGGCCGTCAAAGAGATACCGGAACTGCGGAACCTGGGCGGCAATGCGGCGAATCCATATTATGCTCCGGAAGTTGTGATTGAGCGCGAACTGTCGGCGATCGAACTGGTGGATCAGCAGCGGAATGTTTTCGATGCGATTGCGCCGGAGTTTCAGGCGTTTCCGGGAGATCGGTCGCGGGAGGCGCAGGCGATGCTGATTCACGGCCTGTTGAGCTCCAAAGACCGGTTCAACCTGTTCCGCGGCGTGGCGGGCGCGGGCAAGACTTCGACCTTGCAGGAGTTCTGCAAGGGATTGCGTTCGGGAGGCGTCACTGACATCTACCTCGTCGCACCGACGAATTCGGCGACGGACGTGCTGAAACAGGAGGGCTTCGAACAGTCGCAGACGGTGGCGGGATTCCTGCTGTCGATGCAGAAGCCTCCGGCGGGGGCATACGTGATCATCGACGAATCGGGTTTGAATTCGCTGCGCGAAGGCGTGGAGATCCTGAAGCTGGCGCGGAGGAACAACTACCGGGTGCTGTTCGTGGGCGACGCGCGGCAGCACTCCGCCGTCGAATCGGGCGATTTTTTCCGGCTGCTGGAGGATTACTCGCAGATTCAGAAGTTTTCGTTGACCGACATCCACCGCCAGCAGAATGCGGAATACCGGCGCGGCATCTTCGAGTGCGCGATGGGGCAGCATGAACAGGCGTTCGAACGGTTCGACAAACAGCACTTCATCCACGAGGGCAAGCAGAAATACTTGGAGGAAGCCGCCGGGAAGTACATGGAGTACACGGAACAGGGGCGGTATCTGGACCGTGCGATTCTGGTTGCGCCGACGCATGAGGAGTGCGATAAGCTGACGGCTTCGGTACGCGCCAAGCTGAAGGAAGCGGAGGTGCTTCGAGGTGCAGGACGCGAAACGGAAGTGTTCCGTTCGTGGAACAAACCGAAAGCATGGCTGAAGGACGCTTCGAACTTCCAGCCGGGCATGACCATCGGCTTCATCCGCAACATGAAAGGCGTCGGCAATGCCGGCGAGGTAACGCGCATTGAAGCCGTAGACGGCAAGCAGTTGGTATTGGCTAACGGCAAGCGGATTTTTGCGAAGGGAGCTTCGGATTTCATCGATGTCGGAGAGATGCGGAAGATCGAGCTGTGCGAAGGCGATTTGATCCAGTTCCGGGTGAACCTGAAAGCGAACAAGATTTACAACGGGACGCTCGCGCGGGTGAGCGCCGATCCCGGCAAGGTCGAAATACTTTATTCGGACGGCAGACCGCGCGAGCTGATCGACATGCCGGAGAACTATGCGGCGTTCGATTACGGCTGGGTGACGACCTCCCACAAGTCGCAGGGGCGAACCGCCGAAAACGTCGTGGTGGCGGCCGAGTCGCTGGACCGGAAAGCGTTCTATGTGGCGTTGAGCCGCGGCCGTCGGGAGATGTCGTTACACTGTCCCGATAAAGAACATCTGAAGCGCGGTCTTGCGTACCGTACCGGCGAACGGGTAAGCATCCATGACCTGATCCGCGACCGGGAGATTCCGGCAGACGTGATGTTGCCGTTATCAGATAAGACAAGAGAACAAAAAGCGGAACTGCTTCCGGACTTCAGCTATAAGGATATGGCGAAGCGGATGAAGACTGCGATGCGAAAAGTAAAAGCCGTACTGAACGATACCGCGACGCTTCGCCGGATGCGGCAGTACCGGGAACGGCTTTACAACGAGCATACCCGTTTTGAAGTGGAAGAGCATGCGGTCGGTCTGCTCGGCAAGATTGTGGGCAGGATAACCGGCATGTTCAAGGCACCGGAAGCCGTTCCGCAGGAGTCGCCGCAGGCTGACTGGGAACGGGAACGCGAAGCGGAACGGCAGCAGAATCTGGAGCTGGCCTGCAAACGGGAGCTCGAAGCGCAATGGAACGTGTTTGAAGGTGCATGGTCCGGTTATGTGGAAAAGCGCAAGCAATATCATGAACTTCACGGCGGCGGCGAGGCATTCGAACTGACCGACCGGGAGGCGGCGTTTCGGAAGCGGCAGACAACCCGGCAGCGCCGTGGAAAAGCGCCGCAACCGCTTCCCGCCTGGCTGGAGAAGTGGGAAGATACGGCGCGTACCGAAGCCGAAAAGTCGCGCACCGCTCTGACAGTGCGGCTGGAGGAGGCGAAGCGCCTGAAAACGGCATGGGAGAAAGCCGATGCCGAATGGACTGCGCACTGCACCGCCCGCAAAGCGTACCACGCGGAACTCGGTTTCAAAGTTCCGTTCCGGCTCTGGGACAAAGAATACCGTTATCATGCTGAGCAGAAGCTCCGGCGCCGGCGAGGAGAGTTTCCGCAGCCGATGCCGGAGTCACTGGTCAACTGGAAAGCCTATATGGATGAGCAGAAACAGCAGGAGCTCCGGATGTTCTGGCGCGAAGCGCAGAAGCAGTGGGAGGAACTGCTCGCCTCCCGCAGGGCTGTTTATGAGAAGCAGCATGTGGAAGCCGGATTCCGGCTGTGGCCGGAGGAAGAGGCGTTCGCGGCGGCGCAGCAAAAGCGCCGCGCCGCCGGGCTGAAGCCGGAGGCGATTCCGGCGGAACTGTACAACTGGCGGGAACGCGCAGAGGAAGAAGTCCGGCGGCTTGCCGCAGTGGCAGCGCGTCAGAGAAGGTATGAAGCGGAAGCGCAATGGAAATGGAAGTGGCAGGACTTCGATGAAAAGTGGGAAGCATACGTTAAGAACAGGATAAAGCCGTCCACGCTGGAACCGATATTCCAGGAAGAGATTGAGCTGCGGCGCAATTCCCATAGAGAACCGCCATCAATCGCAGAGTTTCCGAGCTGGATGAAAATCGAAGAGGTGTTGGATATTCATGAGCGTAACCTGAAAGTCGAGGAGATTCGCAGGAAACTCGGCCTCCATCCCGGCGATGAAGGGCAGCCGGTCGATCCCGGCCGGAAGCTGTACTATGAATCGAAACGTGAGGAATTGTTCCGGCGGATTACTGTCTATGACCAGCGGACGGCTTTTGAAAAACTGCCGGGCTGGATGAAAGAATGGAATCCGAGCGAGGCTCACAAAGCCAAAGTCCGGAACACCATTTATATGAAATACGACTGTAACGTTGCGGATGAAAAGTCACTGGAGCCTTTGGAATGGCTGGAACTGCAGAACCGCAAGATCAAAGCGAAAGCGGAATACGCCGCCTATGAGCATCGGCTGAAGGTCGGCCCGGCCACGGACCGGCAGATGGATGAATTGAAGTCGTTTGCAGCGGCTGGACTTCTGAAAGAGTGGCCCGCGAAGCCGGACCGGGAAGAAGCTGAAAAACTGCTCGAACAACTCCGGGAGCAGGAACGGCAGCAGAAGCTGGCCGAAGAGCGCCGCCGCAACCCGATGGCGGATTGGCAGTTGCGCACGCTTCGGGAGCTTCACGAAGAAGGACGGCTTGAAAAGATTCCGGAGGGAATCAGTTGGCGGGAAGCCTCGGAACTCATCGACCGGATCACCTTCCACGATCCGGCCAGTTGGATGATGAAGAACGCTGTCCGGCGAAACATCGAAAGCGGACTCCTTCCAAGTTCCGCAGGCAGAAATCTCGACAGCATGACCGTCGGAGAGTTTAGGAAACTCCAGAAAGTAATCATGGAAAAGCAACAGGAGTTTGATCGGCGGCGCGAACAATGGGAGCGAGAGCAGCCGCGAGACCGAGGCGGGATCGATTTGTAATAAAAGTTCAACACCAATAATCAATCAAAAAGGGCATAAAAATTATGAAAAAATGGTTTACTGTAAGTATGGGGGAACCGTTGCTTCCGCGCTTTAAACTCACTACGGAGAACAAGAACTATCTGCTCTCCTGGGCGATGGTTACGCATATCGAAGCATCAAAGGATTTTCTGTCGCTACAGTTTAGCTGTGAGATTGGAATGGTACAGCTCTCATCCGATGAGTCGATGGAGGCGTTGTTCGGCAGCATGGAAGCGGAGCGCGTACACTGCATCCACGGCGAATTGCTCGCGTGCAGGATTATGCCGGTGGAATAGCTTGCAAAGAATGAAACCTGGCTTGTTGGAAGAACTGTTTACTGGCCTCAGCTTCATGCCTGATATTCTGCTTCTGGAACAAAAAACGATTTGATCGGCTTGTTAGCATTCAAGATATTTTTTCCAGGCAGTATTTCTGATTAAAGTTATAACTGTTTCAATAAAATTGAATATTTTTTTATATTGGTATTGCTTTTTTTGTAAAATGTTGTATAATTAGATTATTGATCCCAACATGAAAGAATTATGGTATGAACAACAGAAAAAAAGTTTTGGCGCCTTTTCTGAAAAAACAGGATTATATGGAAACCAGAATCCGGCAGGGAATCGAGGCAAACCGAAAAGCCTGGTGCCGAATCCGAATTGAAGATGAAGAGCACCGCCCCCTTCCGGGAGTGAAGTTCCGCGCCGTTCAAGCGAGGAGCGATTTCAAATGCGGCGCGAACCTTTTCATGCTGGGGGAATTCAAGGAGCCGGAGCGGAATGCGGAATATGAATCCCGCTTTGCGGAACTTTTCAATTTTGCGACGCTTCCGTTCTATTGGCGGGATGTCGAACCGGAGCAGGGAAAAACTCGCTATGAAAAAAGCAGTCCGCCCGTCTACCGCCGCCCGCCGATCGAACTGTGCCTCGAATTTTGCGAATCGCACGGCATTGAACCGAAGGCGCACTGCCTGAATTACGCCGGCTTCTCTCCGGAATGGCTGCCGCGGGAAACGGAAGCGGCGAAGCGATTCCTTTACAACCGTTTCCGGGAACTCGCGGAACGTTATTCCGGAAGGATCCCGGAATGGGAAGTGACCAACGAGACGCTTGGCGGCTGGAACTGCTTCTACGAAAGGTTTCCGTTTTATCGCGAGCCCGATTATGTGGAATGGAGTTTTCGGGCGGCGGAACGCTTTTTCCCCGTCAACAGGCTATTCATCAACGAAATGCAGGAGCGCATCTGGGATGCGTTGAGTTTTTATGGCGACCGGAGCGCTTATTTCATGCAGATCGAACGCGCACTTCGTGCCGGTGTCAGGATCGACGGGATTGGCATGCAGTTTCACATGTTCCATCGACGGGAACAAGAAGTAGAAAAAACGATTGATTACTACGATCCGGAACGGATTTACGACGTCCTGGACTGCTACGCGGCATTCGGCAAGCCGATTCAAATTACGGAATCCACCATTCCCGCTTACAGTTATGATGCGGCGGATGAGGACGTTCAGGCGGAAATCATTCGCAATCTCTATCGCATCTGGTTCAGCCATCCGGCTGTCGAGGGAGCAGTTTACTGGAATCTGGTGGACGGTTATGCAGCCTGGACAGTGCCGGGGGATATGGCACACGGGGAAAATTATTATCACGGGGGACTGATCCGGTATGATTTCACGCCGAAACCCGCATGGCATATCCTTCACGACCTGTTCCGGAAAGAGTGGAGGACATCCGCGGAGCTGGAGACCGACGAAAACGGCGAGGCTTCGCTGTATGGATTCACCGGAGAGTACGAGCTTTCCGGAAATGGGTTTCAGTCACATTTCCGCATGATTCCCCGGCGAAACAATACGGTAACGATGACGGTCGACAAAAATTGAAATAAACCTCCCCGCCGCAAGCAGCGGGATATCCGGGATTTCGCCTTCGGCGACCTGGGCACTTCGTCGCAGCCCCCCCGTCCGGCAAGGTGCCGGTGTCGGATGTGAAATTGTTTTTCGCATTGTGAAAAACAATTTCGGGACTTTTAAAAGTCGCCCCAAGGGGCGAGGCATTGACCCCAATTGGAATAAAAAACGTAATTTTCAAGGATAAGGAAACTGCATGGGATTCAAACTCAAATGGTGGCTTGCCGTTCTTCCGCTATGCCTGACGGCTGCGGAGCCGGTGTTTTACATGCCGATGGATGACTCCGCCGATGTGATCCAGGCAAAGGGGGCGAAAATTTCCGCCGGTGTCGTTCACGGGTGTGCCGGATATCAGCCCGGTGTGATCGGCAGGGTGCTTGACGTGAGGCGTCACGCATACGATCAGGTCACAGCTGTCACATTTACCCGGATGCCCGTTATGGACTGCAACAACGGGACGGTTTCGTTCTGGTTCAAACCGCATTGGAAAGAGACCGATCCGGAAATATACAGCAAAGCCCCCAAAGACTCTACACAATAAAGCATGTTCGATCATGAATTATTAGAGATTCCCATGAAAAAGATAGCGGCCAAAGAATTTTGCGATTTTATTCCTCCGCGGAATGTAGGGTTTCATGTCGAGCTGGCGAGTTATCTGCGCGAAAAGCTTGAATCGAATCAGTTTTCGACCGGAGATTGCTTTCCATCGTTGCGAGAAATGGCAGCATATTGGAATACGAATCCCTATTCCGTGAAACTTGCGATTAACGAACTGGTTCTTCAAGGGTATCTGACCCGTTCGCAGGGGCATGGGACATTTGTTGCCCCCAAACGTGGTGACTTTACCCGGATTGGTATTTATATCGATCATTCCATGCGGCAGAATGGCAACATTATGTACACTTACATGTTTGCTTCGCTGGTTGAACAGAAATTGACTGCCAAAGGTGCTTCCTGCATTGTGTTCAATGATTACCGGGACTTTTCCGAGCAGAAGAGTCCGCCGCAGGACTTGGCCGATGCAGTTGCCGCCGGAAGAATTCAAGCTGTTGCGGTTATCAGTTGGCGTGAGTTTTTCGGTAACTTTCCGATTCGGTACTTTTATCCCACTATCGATTATCATTTGGAACATGTTGCCGGGTTGGTGAAACAATTTGAAGCCCGGCGGGTTGCTCTGATAGCACCGGAAGACATTTATGAACATTTTCCAGAGCGCTTTCGGCGCATCGGAATCAAATTGATGCCGAAATATATACGGCAATTCCCCCTCTGCGGTGGCTTTACGCAAAATTGCGGTGCGGCGGTTTATGACTTCACAAAGGAATTATTGACTCGCTCGACGCGGCCGGATTTATTGATCGTGATGCCGGATTCCGCTGTGCAAGGTGCGATTCAAGCAGTGTTGGAACTCGGAATCCGTGTTCCGGAAGATTTGCGGCTGCTTCTGCATCGCAACTTGGGCCTGGAATACTTCTGTTCTCTTCCTGCGGATTACTGGGATATCGACTTGAATCAAGTCGCAGATGATTTTGTCCATGACATCATGGGAAAATAACCGGAAAGGAATGATAAGGAATGATTTTGATGAAGAAAAGGTTCTTACTGACTGCTTTTTTCTGTTGTTGCAGTATGATAGCCGTCAGTGCGCAATCCGCTCGTTGTTTTGATCCGGAGGGTTTCCCGGAGGTGCGTGCTGCAGAGCTGCATCGGAAGTTGCCGGTAGAGCTTGCCGCACAGAGAGAATGGATTGCCGGGTTTCAAACCCGATTCGGTGAGGCGTTCACTCCGATTCAGCGGAAACGGATTTCCCGGCGTCTGGAAATGGCAGAGCGGCTTGCCGCTTATATCGAATCCGCTTTCAAATCAGCAGACAAGGATGATATTTTCTTTGCGGAACGTGCTATTTTACATCTTAAGAATCTCTGCACTTATCTATCGGATGAAGAGAAACTCGCCCGGCTGTTCAGTGAACAGAAGGAGATAGTTCTTTCCATCCGTGATTTCGGTGCCCAAGGCGATGGTGTTACCGATGATTCCGATGCTTTTCAGACAGCACTTGCAAAGATCGCCGGAATGAATGGCGTTCCGGTGAAACTGTTCCTGCCCAAAGGGCGTTATCTTCTCAATAAGGTTCACCGGGTTGATAATGAGGAGAGCCATCTTGCTTTCCATAATCAGAAAAATATTACTGTTGAAGGTGAAACGCCCGATACCACTTTGATTTTTGGTGTGAATGAGAAAAACGGGGTTCGCGTTTTTAAATCGGAAAATATTCAACTGCGAAATCTGGTTCTGTTGAACCGCACCGTTCCTTTCATGGAAATGGAAGTGGAATCGGTAGACCCGGAAGCACAGACGATAACCGGAAGGCATATCGTTCCCTCCCTGCCGGCAGATGCGCCGCAGGTTGCCGGGTACGGCGGCCCCAAGTTGTGCTTCAGGAAAGACGGCTCACTGGTTACGGGAGATCTTTGGCCCGTACCTGACAGTCTGGTGACGTTGCCTTCAGGAAAAATTCAAATGGCAGTTCGGCGCGGCCCGTTTCATAAAGTGCGACCGGGCATGCGTATTGCCTGTCCGGGACGTCGAGGCGGTTCGGTGGTGGTATTTTCCTGCAGCCGTTTCTGTATGTTGGACCGGATTACGATTCACAATTCCTGGGATCTGGCGCTGGTCAACCATGCTTCATACGCCAGCACCTATTCAAAAGTACGAATTGTTCCGTTGCCGGGCCTGAGCTTTACTACCAACGGCGATGGTATCCATGCCGCTAATTCCGGTTTGTACAGCGGAATCGGACCAACTGTAATCGACTGCGAATTCCGTGCAATGGGCGACGACCCGATCAACACTTATAACCGGGGCTGGTATGTCGCCGCCGTACAGGATCATCAACTGCTTACACACGGCGGAGAAGCCCTTGCCGGCGATATCACTTATGTCTATGATTCCGCCACGGGAGAAATCCGGGCCGGCCTCACCGCGACGGAAACGACAGTACGGCGGAACTGGCGTAAATACAACGTAAGCGCAACCATGGTCAAAGAGCAGATTCCAAGTCGAATCAAGTCTTTTGATTCTCTGAACAGCGAACCGCCGGCGGAAGATGAGTTAAGAGAAATTTACTTCGGAAAGTCCAGGCGGGAAATGCCGGATGTCGCATTCAATCCGTTTCGGGCCGGTGCCTGGGAAGTCATTGCCGACTGCGTGTTTGCCGACAATCGTAATTGCGGTCCGGTAATTCAGTGTGATAACGCACTGGTGGAAAATGTAACAATTGCCAATATCGAGTCCTTTGCCTCAAAAATCGGTGCTTTTACGACCTGGCGTGAAGGGCCGCCGCCGATCAACGTTTTGATGCGAAACTGCAAAATCCGCAATTCCGGTGGTCTCCGGACTGAGTTTTATGTTCTGAATCCAGATAACGAAATCGCCACAGGCCATCACGTTCGTCATGTAACTTTCGAGAACAATGAATTGGTCAATTGCCATCAGCCTGCATTTACGATTGCGAGTTCCTCCGGAATTGAGTTTATCAACAACCGGATTGTAAATCTGCAAAAAGAAGCATTTAAAATTACCAATGCCGGAAAGCTGACTTTTCAGGGAAATACCGTGAACGGGAAACCGTATACACCGCAGATCGCCGGAAAAACGGTCTGGCCGGTCCGGGCCAGTTTGCAGGGGAAACTGAGCAAGGAAGGAGCTTGGCGGCATGTCGGCGCGGGCCTTCAGAACTCCGGCGGCGACTTTGAGGCGCTTTATGCAGCTCAGTACTCTGCTTTGAAAAAAGTGAAAATTCAAACTGCTTTCCGCTTTCTGAAGCCGGAGGGCAAGGCGGGGCTGCGGCTGGTGGAACATGTGGGCGTACCGGATAACGGCTATTATTTTCTGCTGGATGGGGCAACAGGTTTGTTTACCGTTTCCGTCCGGAGGCGGGAGGGGACGGTATGGAAGCCGGAACAGGTTGTCTTCCGGCGCCAGCTGGAAACCGCAGCGGTGAATAGTCTGGAAGTCCTCTCTGAATTCACCTGGGTTGTCGTCAAGGTGAACGGGAAAGAAATTTGGAGAGGAGGCGCACCGCTGCCGACGCTGTTTCGTTCCGGCTTCGTGGCGTTCGATGCTCCCGTATCGGTGGAAAAACTGGAGATTGCCGGCGGTGGACATCAAGGCGGGATTCTGGCTTTTGGAGATTCAATTACGCATCACTGCAGATGGCAGGATACAGCAGGGAAATTGGCCGGGCTTGAGATCGGCAACGGCGGAATGGCGTGCGACGACACGATCAACGCCAGAAAACGTCTTGAAAGCGATGTAATTGCGCTTCAGCCTGACTTGGTGTTGCTTTTACTGGGAACCAATAATTCATCTGCAACTCAGGCAATGACCGACCTGAAATATATCATCAGACGTCTCCGTTCAGCACGAATCAACGTAATCGTTTGCACGATTCTGCCGCGTCCGCAGCCGGAACGAGCCGTGAAGTTGAATCGACTGCTGCGGCAATATTGCAGGCAGGAGCAGATTTTACTGCATGACTGGTATGAGGTTATGAATGACGGTAACGGCAATATGAAAAAAGAATATGGAGGTGATGTTCATCCTAACACTCGTGGTATCGAAGTTATGGCCCGGAGTTTTATTGAGAACCCGGTTGTAAAGAAATTCATTCTCCAATCAACGGAAAGGAAAGACAAATGAAACTTCATTCCAGATTCAGTGTTGCAGCTATCGGCAGACAGGAAAACGGCAAGAAATTTACGCTAATAGAGTTGCTTGTGGTTATAGCTATCATTGCTGTTCTGGCAGGCATGTTGCTTCCGGCGCTGAACAAGGCGCGGGAAACTGCGAAGAAAACCTCCTGCTCCGGCAAGTTGAATCAGTTGATGAAAGCGCAGATTCTGTATGCCGGCGATTATGAGGGCATTTATTATGTTTGGGATGGCAGATGGATCACCAAGGTACTTAATCTGGATGTGAAAATGGTTTATTGTCCGAAAACAACTCCGCAATCCACCAATAACGACGTGAATAATTTCAATGCCACTTTGGGTGTCAATCATCCGGATCAGGCTTACCAGCCGAATAGTTCCACCTGCAACTGGTACGCAATGAAGAAAGAAACGTATGGTGATTTTTTTCTTAGAAATTCTCCCTCTTTTTTCGGCATGGTAACCGGACGTATGAAAGCCCCGACAAAAATACCGGTTTTTGCAGATACGCAGAAAAAAGGGGATGAATCCCGAGGTATCTATTGTTTTGAACCGCGTGTTGATATCGGTGGCGGCCTCGGCCTTGTCCATAATGAGACGGCAAATCTTGCTTATGCGGACGGTCATGTCGGTTCCATGAATCTGCGGGAATTGACGGCTGACGATGTTTCTGTCGCTTTTATCGGCGGTACAAAAGTCGCAATTCCGTGAAGTCTGGAGTTCTTATGCAAAATTGTAATATCAGGCTCGGTTTCTGGATTGCTGCTCCAGGAAAGAAACGCGGATACGAGGTGGATACCCGGGAAAACGCACCTGTTTTTCGTCGTGAGTTCGAAGTCAGCAATTCGTTTCAAAATGGCCGTATTCTGATCTGCGGTCTCGGTTTTTACGAACTATATCTCAACGGACACAAGGTTGGAGATCATGTGCTTGATCCGGTTCCAAGCAACTATCTGACTCGAATTAACTATGCGGTTTATGATGTGACCGCTTATCTGAAGCCGGGGCGGAATACCGTCGGCGTAATTCTCGGCAACGGTTGGTACAACCCTAACACAAAAGATGAGTGGTGCTTTTGGGCGGCTCCATGGCGGGATTGTCCTAAAATGACCTTGAAGCTGGAGCTGGACGGGCGTGAAGTTCTGTGTTCTGATGAGAGTTGGCGTGTCGGCGAGAGTCCGATCACTTTCAATGCTCTGCGTAATGGTGAGTTCTATGATGCCCGGCTGGAAATGCCCGGCTGGTGTACCAACGGTTTCGACGATACGAAATGGCCGCCGGCAATGCGGATCGCCCCTCCCGGAGGAGACTTGGAGCAGGAACTGCAGCCTCCATGCAAAGTACTGGCGACATTCATCGCCCGGCCGACTGAAAAATTCAATGTTTATGATGCCGGACGCAATCTTGCCGGTTGGGCTCGTATTTTTGTTGAGGGGGAAGCAGGAGCGGAAATTATTCTCCGCTATGCTGAACGGCTGACTCCGGCTGGAGAGCTTTCCGTGGAATATCAGGATATGTATATCCACTCCGGGGAATTCCAGACCGATCGCTATATCTTGAAAGGCAGCGGGACTGAAATTTGGGAACCGCGTTTCACCTATCACGGTTTCCGGTATATTGAGGCGAAAATCCGAGGCAGGGCAAAGATCCACAAAATCGAAGCCCGTGAGGTCGGTACGGCATTCAAGACGGCAGGAGAGATTGTCACATCTGATTCAACGCTCAACCGCCTTCAAAGCATGACACTCAATTCCTACCGTTCCAACTATGTTGGAATTCCGACTGACTGTCCCCACCGTGAAAAAAGCGGGTGGACTTGCGATGTGATGCTGGCTGCCGAAACGGGACTATTCAACTTCGAAGCCGCTTCCGGTTATCGCGGCTGGTTACGGATTCTTGGCGATCTCCAACGCCGGAGCGGCCAGCTTCCTGCACTCGCGCCGACTGGGGGCTTCGGGTTCAACTGGGGAAGCGGTCCGGCTTGGGACAGTGTACTCTTTTCCCTGCCGTATGATCTTTATCTTCATACCGGGGATGACGGCGCGATTCGGGAACATTATGACGGAATGAAACGCTATCTTGATTTTTGCGAATCCATGGCAACCGATCATATACTTTTCTTCGGTCTTGGCGACTGGTGCCCGCCTGACTGGGAGAAAATCTGCCCGGCGCAAATTACTTCGACCGGTTATTATTACAGAGATGCAAAATATCTGGCGAAGTTCGCCCAACTGCTCGGCAACAAGGCTGACGAGATTCGTTATACGGTTCTCGCGGATTCGATTGCCCAGGCATTTCATCGCAGATTTCATCTCGGAGGCGGTCGCTATGGAACCGGCAACGGCATCGGCGAATTCACTGCAACAGGCTGCGCACTTTATCATGGACTGGTGCCGGAAAAAGAGAAATTTGGTGCACTCGAATTTCTGATTGAATACGCAGAAAAGACGGAGTATGCGTGTGATTTCGGCATTCTCGGCGCAAAGTACATTCCGCGCGTACTGGCGGAAAACGGCCGCGCTGATCTTGCGCTCCGTTTTTTCACACGACGCCAATTCCCCGGCTGGGCGCACTGGATTGATCTGGGGATGACTACTCTCGGAGAAATGTGGAATGGAACTTCATCACGTAACCACATCATGTACGGCGATATCAGTGCTTGGATGTTTCGTTATCTTGGTGGTTTTCGGCACAGTTGGGAGCAACCCGGCAAACGGTATCTGGAAATACAACCGATGCCGGTCATTTCCGCCTGCCGTTCTGAATATTGCCGCTACCTCTCCGATTGGAGGATAAATGGCGATGAATTCGAGATCGACATCACGGTTCCTCAAGGTGGTGCGGGATTGCTGGTGATGCCGGATGGTTCCCGTCATATACTCTCCTCCGGTTCAGCCCGATTTCGGTGTATCGTCGATTTGACGTTTTCTCCGGTCCTCCGGTCGCATTCGGCACTTCTTACATGACGTTTCATAGAAAAAGCGAAATATCAAAGAGCCAACTGGGTTACTTTTCATTCATTTTTTTCAGATTTATCTGCAGAATTATTCTGCGGGAGTAGATTGTAATGAAGTCTGATACGCCCTGTGATAATAGCGGAGCGATGAAGCGGAGAGACCCGGAAATTCATCGGAGCGGATGAGATCGTCCGCGTTTTGGGGACGCGGATGGGCGGCGATAAAATCCCGGCGGGCGGCGGTTCGGGCGGTTTTCAGTTTGAGGCCCGCCGCGAGATGTTGTTGCAGGTAAGCATCGTATTCCGCTCCCCATTGGATGCTCCGCTGTAATGCTTTCTCGTGCCGTTTCCGGTGAAATTGGCGAAACTTCTCGGCATCGTCGATGATCTTTTGTAGGCAGGCGTAAACGGTTGCCTCCGAGTCCGTGCGACATGCGGCAAGCTCGCGGAGCATTTCCGGGGGAAATTTCAATTTTTCAGTTGAAATCTGCAGATCCATAGAAAAACCGGCGTTCCGGTCTGTCGGCTCGGAACGCCGTCTTGATGTGGCAGGGTTACTGTTTCTTCGCCGGAGATTTTTCCTGCGGCAGTCCGGGCTGAACTTTCCGGAAAACCCGGAGCAGTCCATGTCCGGCCAGCGATTCGTGCGGCTGAACCAGCTTCAGCTCCGCCAGATACGGCAGTGCTTTCGCCGCCTGACGCCGTGAAAGCCCACACTGACGTGCAAGCTCATCCGTGGTCAGGACCGCCGATTCACCTTTGCCGATCAGGACCGATACCCGTCCGTAGACCAGTTTGATGTGCGGCGGCAGGTCCTCCCGTTCCAGAATTTCCGGGGAAATGAAAGCTCCGTTTTTCATTGGTCACCTGCCTTCCTGCAACACTTCGGAATGATGACCTCATCCTCCGGAATGCCGTTCGTCAGCAGGTCTTTGACGCTCTCCGGATCGATTCGGAGCAGGCGCGGGCTGATATAGACCGCTTTCAGGCGGCCGTTCTTGATGTAACGGTTCACGGAATTGATCGATACGCCAAGAATCTGTGCACATTCGCTGCGGGTGAGTTTCCGGCTGAGTTCGGGGATATTTCCTTCGCTGCGGTTTTCCGTGAGCAGGGTTTCCAGGCGTTGCGGTGTCAGGTCGGGAATATACTGCTGCAACAGAGTGGCCGCGGCCATCATGGCCGCCTGGGGGATGGGAATAAGTGCTTTCATTTTGGCTTTTCCTTTCTTGGTTCCGTTTTTTACGACTGGATCCGGGGATCGGCCAAAATATAGGAGTACGTTTCTGAACTTTTCTGAAAAAATGAGCTCATATCACATCATCATAAGTGAAAGGAGCTCAAAAAATTTCCTGATTTTTTGTGATGGATTCTGAACCTGTCCTAAACCTCCCGCTTCTTTCGGACACGGCGAAGGTTGTCATGAGGCGATGCGATACAGTTAAATTCCTTCAGGTATTGTCCTGCCGTGTACCGGTCATATTCGGCAGCGGCTTCTGTGGCAATGTCGATCGTCCGGTAGAAGTCCGCGTTGGCGGCACGTCGGGATTCCGCCTGTGCTTCCCGCAGGCGCCGCTGGATATTGACCCGCAAACTCTCCGGCAGGAACTTTTTCGAATTTCCGTTTTCCTGCAACTCATCTTCCCGCAGCATGTCCGCAATCGCCTCCACACAGTCGGGAACCGTCGCCCAGTTGTCGATGTCATTGTATGCGCGGTGCAGCCGGTGAATGTGACGATCCAAGGCGGCCACATCACCGCATGATTTTTCAATATCCTTGGCTTGGAGTTGCTTGAGGATATCCACTGCCTGCTCCAAAAGCTTCTGGTCGAGGTTGGAGTCCTGCAGTTTCTGGCTGATCTCCTCACGGGTTTTGCAGCGGGTTTCCAGCAGCAAATCGTCTAGTTCGCGTTCAAAAATATCGAGCTGCATGACGGGAGCCAATAAACCCACCAGATAGGAGTTGACGCACATCTGCGCCAGCTTTTCTTTCTGTTCTCCCGTGAAAGCGGGATCTTTGGAAAGTTCATCAAACTGCTGCAGGGTACGGGCGGAAATCAGAAAGTTTCGGGTAATTCCGGTTTCGAGGGATTCTGCCATCAGATATACTGCCCGATTCGGATTTTCCGCATCGAATTTTCCATCGGGAGGATGGTCTATGAGTTTTTGAGCGGCGGGTATATATTCCTGCAAACCGCCTATGGCAGTCAGGACGGTAGTGCCCGGAGGTGCGGCTTTCTGCAAAGTTTCCGACAGTCCGTCCAGTGCCAGCTGGTAGAGGGTGACCCACTGAACTGCCTTGCCACTCCGTTTCGACTTCAAACCAAGCTTGAACATCTTCCAAACGAGTTTCAGCCAAATCATATGCCGACCTCCTTTCTTCAGGTGGTTACCGGAAATATAACTGTATACTCTTTTTTGTCAAGCGTTGAAGTTCCGGCATTAGATGCCAGATTATTCTACATTCCTCCAAGTCAAAAACGACACCTGCTCCAAATTTGTCGCCGGTTTCCGCATACCTAAAAATATTTTTCGAGTCAACTTTTGTCTATACTAGAGCCGCAGCGGGACGAAAAGCCTTGATAAAATCGAACTTGCTTTTGTCTCCGGTACGTTCGGAGTAAACAAGTAAATCAAGTTCATAGTCCGCTTGGAGCCCCAGCCAGAATTGCGCTGACGTACCGAAATAGCGACTTAGTCTCATAGCTGTATCTGCTGTAATCGCCCGTTTGCCGTGCACAATCTGATTGATCCGACGAGGCGGTACGCCAATATCGCGCGCCAGCTTGTTTTGCGACAACTTCAGTGGTTGCAGATATTCCATATTCAAGACTTCGCCGGGATGTACCGGCTTCAAGTATTTTTCTTCGTTTGCCATTATATTTTTCTCCATTAATGATAATCTTCTATCTTTACTTCTTCAGCACCATCATTCCATCTGAACGTAATACGCCATTGGACATTGATTCGTATGCTGAAAAATCCCGGTCGCCCCTCCAATGCTTCCAGACGATTTCCTGGAGGACTCCTTAAGTCAAGCACATCGACAGCATTATGCAGCATTTTCAGTTTTCGACGCGCCGCTTCTTGAATATCTCCGGGCAACTTCGCTGAACGTTTGCCGTCGTATATTTTCTCTGTTTCTTTGTCTTTGAATCCATTTATCATATGTTCTAATTCCTGAATACAATATAACGCATCGCGTCATAATATCAAGTCTCTCATAGACTGCCTATTGGCAATAATTCAAAAGTAAATGTGCTCTACGGATATTTTTCTTCCAATATACTCTTCATGGGTTTCGATATCTCGGAATTATTTCTACCGTACTTGAAACTCGCAGGTAGCAGCTTCTGTACATCCCTTCTCCGTGATTTTCACTCCGCTTTCATCTCGCAGAATAATTACCTCGTGTTTGTGATCCTTACGATTGTTCCCGAAAACAGAACAACTTAACTTGGCATAAGTTGTCCATTAATTAACTCAGGTAGTGTCAAAAATAATGTGAGTAAAAGAGATTGCGGTAACTCAAGTTCGTAGTACGATACTATGTGAATTTCCATAATTTTAGGCCGATTTTCTCGACCTTACAGTATCAAAAGCCGGATGAAGTCTATTTCGAAACTTGTAATCGGCAATCACTGGGGTATAGTAATTTAGAAGTTTTTATGCTAATCTTTCAATAAAAAGTTGTCTCATCTAGGAAAAATGAGAAACTTTGTGATTTTTATTAAAAATATATCCATTAGACGAATAAAAACAATAGATAAGGAGGTAAAATGAGCTTAGAAAAACATACTACACCCGCCTCCGGTGCAGGATTTCAATATCAATTTGACCGCGCTCTTCTTGCTCTTGTTAAAGGAAACAATGGGGATTCTGTTGGTATCGAAACCTTGGACGATGTTTCTGTTAAGATGTCTAATGGAGAACTTTTACTTGAACAAAATAAAATCTCACTTCAAGAAGATACAGAGATTTTTTCCAATAGATCGAAAAATCTTTGGAATAGTCTTTCTACTTGGATATCTGCAATTAGGAATCAAGAAATTGACGTAAATAGAACAACATTTTTACTTGTGACAAATAAAAAATGCAATTCATCTATTGTCCTTGAAATATCGAAAGCAAAAACAGACGAAGAGGCAGAGAAGTGTATTTCTATTCTAAAAAGTGCAGCAGTAGCTCCAACTGATTTATTAAAACCGTTAATGGATAATGTGTTATCCACTGATATTTATGACGCATTGCGGCAGTTGATTATCAAAATTAAACTAATTGAGCTATCTGACCCAACAAATATATTGGAAGAAATTAAGAAAAATATCCAAATCCCAACATCTGCAATGGAGCATATTGAAAGAATAGTATTCAATCTTTCTGGTTGGTTACAAAATGCTGTAATGCAGGCATGGTTTAATAATTCCTCTGCTTGGATATCTCACGAAGCATTAACAAATCAGATATTCGCCCTTATTGAATCGCTCAAAAGAAATACATCTCGTGAAAGGTTGAAGCATTTGATTGCCTTAAATCCAGTAGATATTTCATCTCAAAGTGGTGCAACCTTTGTAAAACAATTATATTTGATTTCTGATGAAAATGATTTGGTCGAGGATGCTATCGAGAACTATTTGTGTTGCAAAAGCGAAAAAACAAGACTTTCGCTTGAGGGAGAGATTACAAATGATGACTGGATTGATTTTGATGCTCAGTTGCTAACTCGCTGGAAAAATAGCAAAAGAAGAATTATTGCTTCAGAAAAAAATAAGTCGGAACAAGAGCAAGGAATGTTGATCTTTACAGACATTTCTGATTTTAAAGCAGATTTGGCTGGAGTTCCAACAACACAATTGTACTTATCACAAGGAACTCTTCATCGTATGGCAGATGAAATGTCTGTTGGCTGGCATCCTCGCTATAAAGAATTGCTAAAATAAAGAGGCTTATATATGGATTGTCTGTTTGAACAAAATGTCTCTCAAAATACGGCATTGTCCATGGAACTTTTACATGTGACAATTATTGAATATTATAAAGAAAGCAAAGGAGTTACTGGCTTGAAATTTCCATTGGCATTTTTAGTTCTGCCAATGGTGCTCCAGCGGCGTACTACAGATGCCATATATAATAAACAAAAACCTGGAAGTCTCTATAAAGCACTTACAGAGAATCGAGAGGTTTCTATCGGACTTCAACATAGAATGGAGGTTTTTTACGAAAAAACAATGCAAGCAATTTCTTTAGGGATAAGCACTGAATTATTTGCATTGGATTATCAGGTAGGCGAGCTTTTCCCAAAACGTAAATCGGCTCTAAATAATGCTCGTAACGATGATATAAAGCGTATGTTTAGTGCAGCAAAACGTCTAGGGCAAACGTTTCATGAATTAACAATAGAAGAAATTTCACAAACATTAAAGGTAGTATTCTAATGAATCTAAATATCCTTAAAATAATACTTTGGCCGAAAGATACATTGCTGCAACCCCGTGAAATAAATTTTTTGCCAGGAAAAATTAATATTATCACGGGAGAAAGCGGAACAGGAAAATCCTCTCTTACTGCAATCATAGATTATTGTCTTGGTAGCGAAAAATGCTCTATTCCGGTGGGGATAATTAGAGATATGACTGCATGGTATGGAGTTTTACTTAAATTGGATCAAACGAAAATACTACTAGCACGTCAAGATCCCGGAATTCAACAATCAACAGATATAATGTTTTGGCAACTGGGAAATGATTTGGAAATACCTCCTGTTATTTTAGGAAAAAAAATAAATCGAAATAACGTTATAAATTTTTTCAATCAATTAAGCGGGTTACCTGAAGAAGCAATAGATGATTCTGCATGGGGAAATGCTGCACCAAGCTTTAGAGATATGGCTGCATTTAATTTTCAACCTCAACATATTATCGCCAATCCATATACATTGTTCTTTAAGGCAGATACAACAGAACATCGAGAGAAGCTCAAGGTCGTTTTCCCGTTGGTTATTGGAGCAATGACCGGTGAAATGATTTTATTGCAAAAAGAGTTGAAAGATTTAGAAAAACAGCTGACAGATATCCAAAATTCTATTGAAACAAAGCAGAAAGCAGCTGAAGCCTGGTTAGCTAATGTAGAAACATATTATGTTCAAGCTCAGGGATTAGGTATTGTTGAAAATCCGACTAACAACCGTTTAGGCTGGAATGTCAGTGATTATATTGATGAACTTACAAAAATTTCTTTCAACATAAAGTCATCTAATCGGCCACAAGTTGCACCTGGACTTGGTGAAAAATATACAGAAGAACTTCAAACAATAATTTCCCGCGAAGATATATTATCTCAGGAAATTGGAAAACTAAAACGCAGACTGCTGCAAGTTTCTCGTCTTAGTACAACACTTAACTCCTATGATAAGTCTTTAAAGCAACAGAGGGATAGGCTATCCTCTGTCGGATGGCTAAAAACTAAAATTCAGGACACAAAAACCTGTCCTGTTTGTTCTGCAAAACATGATGCTATTATTAGCAATATAAAAGCTTTATATGATATTGCAGATGAGTTTTCATTAATCACTGCTAATGTTGCTCAAATGCCAACCAAACTAGATAGTGAATATTTGGCAATCAAGGATGAGTTAATATCTAAAGAAACTGAATTATCTGAGGTAGTAACTCAACGAGCTCAGATGGAATCTATAGCACAAAAACAAGCAAAATATCGTCAACACGAAAAACAGATATATATGTTTGCCGGCAAAATAGAACAAGCCATTGCAAATATTGATCAGACGACCGATGTTGATTTGCTTAGTAAACGAGATTCTTTGCAAAAAAGAATAACAGAAATAAAAACGGTATTAAATCCTGCTATTCTGAGGAAACGAAAGGATGATGCCATTACTGCGATATCTTTACTTATAGCAAAATATGCCTCAAAATTGCAACTTGAACATGCTTTGGAAAATGTTAGACTTAATATAAAAGATTTGACTGTAGAATTTAAAAAGGCAAATGGGCGTACAGATTATTTGTGGGAAGTCGGAAGTGGTCAAAATTGGGTTGGCTATCATATTGCAACACTATTAGCTATTCATGAATATATAGCTTCTCTTGCAAATAGCCCTGTTCCTTTATTTATTTTGATGGATCAACCAAGCCAAGTATACTTTCCTGAAACTTCTTGGGAAAGTATATCTGGTTCTCCTAAAGGTTTAAATGGAAAAGATCTATCCGCAGATATAATGGGAGTTCAACGTATTTTTTCAGTTCTTTCAGATTTTTTAGAAACCCAAGGAGATAAATTCCAAATTATTATCACAGAACATGCGGGGGAAATAACTTGGAAAAATGCTAAAAATATTAACGTTATCGGCAATTGGCGACAAGGAGAAGATGACTTCCTTATTCCTAAAGATTGGTTTTCCTCTTCTATCAGAGATAATGAAGTAGAGTCATAATATGGGTAAAGTTTTTTTGCTACCGGTCAGACTATTACTGAGGCGAGCCTCAGGAGGGGTATCTGACTGCGCTTCTCCCCTGAATTGGACAACATTTTATTGAAAGATTGGTGTAAAAGCC
>ERZ1034984.1437-NODE-1437-length-22362-cov-7.239342_pt1 | contig 22362 bp, 22 predicted proteins | sample MGYA00520589_ERZ1034984 | MGnify/ENA primary metagenome ERZ1034984 (study PRJEB33766, sample SAMN09781790) | gut metagenome | biome: gut microbiome | host: Homo sapiens | place: Madagascar | study: EMG produced TPA metagenomics assembly of the PRJNA485056 data... | reverse complement strand
TTATTTCTAGTTCATTATACACTATTTCTGACGATTTGAGGAATTTCCTATAAATTAAAAAAAGAGAGCAAGTTCATATGCTCTCCTTTTGTCAATTAGTTCTGATAGCCTTCTGTATATGGAATCATCCAATAGCAATAATTCTTATCGTTATAACATTGTAATATAGCATAAGTCTCTGTTCCTTTTGTTATGCGTGTCAATCCCTGCCATATCATATCGGAAGCAGGTAAATTTCCGTAAGGAAACCAGTCTTCTATTTTTTTGTCAGAAAAATCAAGTGCCAAAACAACAGTGTTTTCTTCCGGTGAATTATTCCGATACATTTCTAATACATTTTCTGCCGTGTTCAAAACTGGAGTTTCCATTTTCTCTATACCGGAAGTCTCTGCCAAAAATATAGTACCATCCTCTAATATCCATATGGTGTGGGTTTGACTTTGATCATATTTTTGAAACTCAATCTTCCAGTAATATGCGGTATAGGTGTGAAATGTAGTATCCACTGCCTTAAATGCTTCTGTCTTCCAGATATACCAATTCCCATAGCCCGAAGATAAATCTACCGGATATAATCCATTGTCATAAAGCTGTTTCAGTTGTTCCTTTGCTATGGCAACAATTTCGTAGTCCTGTTGGGACATTTCATAATTCTTCGCAGCTTGGATTTCACTTTCCCATTGCCCGGTAATTAACCGAAGACGTTCGTTGTTGCTTAAGTTTTGAGAAGCATTCCGAGACATGGCAGCACTGGAGGAAAGATACTGTTTTTGTACAGAATATACTTTGTTGTACTCCTGTTTTTCATGGAGACTCAGTAACTTGCCCGGTATGAGGATACCGGAAAGTACGAAGCAAATAGTCAGGATACCAAGCAAAATCGAATACTTTTTAGATTGCTTCACTTAGATTCGCCTCCTCCTTATCCGTATGTATTTTATAAAAACGTACCTGAATATGGGTTCCCTTTCCGGGGGTGCTTTGAATTGTCAGTTTGGCTTCGTGGTGTTCTAAAATTACAGCAACTAAGGACATTCCAATTCCAGCTCCACCCTCTTTTCGTGCTCTGGACTTGTCCGCCATATAAAATTCATTGCAGATATTTTTCACCTCTTCTTCTGACATTCCGATTCCATAATCAATAACCGAAAACTCATAGTAATCCATATGCTCTTGATTTCCGGCACGTCCTTGAAACAGAATTTGCTGATTTGGAGAAGATGCCTTTCGTGCATTATCCAGTAAATTGACAAACACTGTTATTAATAATTCTTGATTTCCCTCTATAACAGCGGGTTCAATATCACTTATAATTTGAAGGTGCTTTTGTGCCATGGCAGGAGAAATAATTTTTACAATTTGATTTGCCATGTCTGATACATGAATGTGACTTTTTTCAATATCATGCTGTCTTAAATAAATTAATTCAAATAATTTTTGGGACATTTTTTCTAAACGTTTTCCCTCAGAAAAAATATAAGTTAAGGCTGTTAGTTCTTCCTCTCTTGGAAGTTCCATAGAACGCATGGTATCTGCATAACCAATAATGGTTGTCATAGGTGTTTTTATTTCATGGGTAAAATCTGCTACGAACTGATCTCTTCGATGTATCATATCATTTAATTCTTCAATATGCTCTGACACTGCCTGAGACATAACGTTGAACTTCTGAGCTAAAAGCCCTATTTCATCCGCGGTATTCACATCAGCTTTTACCGTGTAATCTCCTTGTGCCATTTCTTCACTAATATGATTTAACTGTTCCAATGGGCGGGTCAGATAGGTACTTAGCAAATATATGACTACAGAATCTGCCAGCAGTATTCCAAGGAGGGCAAAACGAAAATATTTTACCTGTTCCTCCAGAAGATTATAGGCTTCCGATATATTACTTTTACTTATAATGTATAGATTTTTCTTTTGTACTTTGCTAAAGGAAGTAACATAGATATAATGTTTTCCATCTTCTTTTACTATTACATAATTCTTTCCATCTGACTTTAAATCATCAAAAAGATGTTCTGGAATGTTTGAGTCTTGCTCTCCACTAAAGTATGCCTCGTCATTTCCGTATCGAATGGAAAAGGAGGTGTCTGTAGTTCTTAGGCTGCTGGCAACCTGTTCTCCAATGTCAGAAAGACCTGTTTCTACACTGCGTTCTGAATTATTTAAAAGCTGCAACACTGCATATTCTACCGATGATTGAAGCAAATTGTTTTGCACTATGGCATTTTTTAGTTGGGTATCTTTTGCCAAGTCAAAATTCCTGCGAATCATAAGATATCCTATGACTCCCAGGCTTAATGACAACAATATAAGATTAATAATTAATACTTTATAACGAAATTTCATTGGTATCCTCAAGGCGGTAACCTACCTTAAAAATGGTTTTTAAGGAGTTTTCCAGGTTTAATTTTTTTCGAAGTCTTTGAATATGCAGATCCAAAGTTCTGGATTCTACTGAATATTCTGTTCCCCAGATTTCTTCATATATTTTCTCGCGAAACAATGTAATATTTCGATTGCGCATAAGAAATATCAGTAATTCCAGTTCTTTTGGTGTCAATTCCACTTCTTTTCCATTTTGTGTGACAGTTTGATTCTCTACGTCTACGGTAATATCATTCATTACCAGTAATTGTTCTGTTTTATGATAACGGCGTAAAACAATATTTATCCGTGCCAATAATTCTACAATTTCAAAGGGCTTTGTTATGTAATCTTCTGCCCCAGATGTCAGACCTGTCATCCGGTCTTTTAAAGAAGATTTTGCAGTTAAAAAAATGACTGGTATTTTTAAAGGACGTATATATTCCATTAATTCAAATCCGTTTAATCCGGGCATCATAACATCCAGTAAAATTAAATCAAAGTTCTCTTCTTCTAAAATATCTGCTGCCGCTAATCCGTCATAAACGCAAGTACAATGATACCCTGCTTTTGTAAGATTTAAACGAATCAAATCTGAAATTGGACGTTCATCTTCTGCAACCAGAATACGAATCATACCCGTTCTCCTTCCCATATTGTTTTTTAATTACGAGTGGTGTCGTTTACGACTAATTTCATCTGATATAAAAAAGCGTACCACAAAAATGTATCTAAAATGTATCTAAAAGTGCAGCTTTTTCTTCTTCCGTTAATTCCCGGTATTCGCCCGGCTGCAATGTCTCATCTAACTGTAACGGTCCCATGGAAATGCGTTTTAGGTAAACCACTTTCTTTCCGACCGCTTCAAACATTCTTTTTACCTGATGATATTTTCCCTCCGTAATTGTTACTTCTATTTCAGAGATAGTGTCAGAAGTAATGACATGTAGCATTGCCGGCTTAGTCAAATCCTTTTCTCCAATATCTAGTCCATGCTGAAAATATGCTACATCTTCTTTTGTTACTTTTCCTTGGATTTTCGCATAATAAGTTTTTTCCACATGTTTTTTAGGAGAAAGTAACTCGTGAGCCAATTTTCCATCATTAGTGATTAGAAGAAGCCCTTCGGTATCAATATCCAATCTTCCCACCGGAAATAAATCCTTTCGTTTTTTCGTATTTATGTAGTCCAATACGGTTTTATGTGTAGCATCTGTAGTAGCACTTACGCAGTTTTGAGGCTTATACAACATAAAGTATTCCATTTCTACATAACCGACTTTCTGTCCTTGAAAAGTGATTTGGTCTGTTTCCGGATTCACTTTCTGCTCAGGTTTTGCTACAATGCTGCCATTAAGCTGTACCTGTTTTTTTCGAATATATTGTTTTACCTCACTTCGAGTACCGACTCCCATATCTGCCAGAAATTTGTCGATTCTTAACTGCATAGTTTCAAACTCCTTTTTATAACCATAACTATTCATATTGACTAATCAGAAGTTTATCTTCTAAATATTTCATAATCCAATATGAATTGATGCTGAATTCTTCTCCCTTTTCATCATTTAAGTAAATGCCCATATGAAGATGTACATCGAACTTTCCTACGGTGCCTTCCTCTCCATAACCGCTATCTCCCATAAATCCTAAAAGTTCACCTGCTTTTACGTTGCATCCTTCCGAAATTCCTTCTGCATAATCATAAAGATGGGCATAATAAAAATAGGCTCCACTAGGGGAACGAATGCCTATCCGATATCCTCCCTGTGGAAGCCATCCTGTTTTTTCTACAATACCATCAGAGATACTAACGACCGGATAATGTCCTCGTTGGTTGTAAGATGCCATAATATCCGTTCCTTCGTGTCCCCTTTTCCCACCGAACGTGCGCTGGGACATCCAGGAGTTTTCAAAGGAAACGTGTAATATTCCTCCACGTTCGGCAGGAATTGGAAAATACACAATATCATGCCAAATTGCCTGCTCATACGCTGTCATACGAGAAAACTCCTGCTTTTTATATTTTGTCACTAGTCTCAAGTATTCATCAAGAGAATTTTTCGTTTTTTCCCCGATAAAAAAATAACCACAAAGATATTCATAGCGGGAAAATTCCCCTTTTCCTTCATATTTGCAGAATTGGTTATATAATTCCGGGGAAATACTCTGGTCGCGTAGTTTTTCTTTCGTACTTTCGGCATCCATGAGATGCATTACCTGTGCAATTCCTTGAATTCGTACGATAGCCACCGTGTCAAATCCAAGAATTACAGTAAAAAGTATACAAAACAACCCTACGCGTTTTTTCATATTATTTGGAGCGTTTTAAAAACTCAACAATCAGATTCCATACACGTTCTGTGGAAGAAATACTTAAACGTTCCTTTGGTGTATGGATATCAAAATTAGCCGGTCCGAAGGAAATACAGTCAAGTCCTTCAATTTTACCTGAAAAGATACCACATTCTAATCCTGCATGGATTGCCTGTATTTGTGGTTCCTTCTGGAATAAATCACGGTAAGTTTCTACCATTAAATCACGCATCTTAGATTCAGCCTTATATTCCCAAGCCGGATAATCACCGCTGATATTTACACTACCACCAAGGAACTCTGTTACAAAAGTAAGACGATCTGTTACTTCATACTTGCGGCTGGTAACACTGCTTCTTACGGAGAAAGAAAGTGCAAAGGTATCTTTGCTTAGTGTCATAATTCCTGCATTTAAGGAAGTCTCTACTAATCCCGGAATATCCATGCTCATATGCTGTACACCGCATGGCAGGTTACGCAGCATAAATAATACTTTTACAAAAGAAGTTCTATCCAAAGTCTCATCAGTAGTATGTTTCTTTTTCGTACAAAGCACAGAAACATCTGCATCGGAGATGTGATACTCATTTTTTAAATCTGCCTCATATTCTTTTACGAATGCTAAAAGTTCTGCCTCATTAGCTTCGTCTGTTAAAATAGTGCACACCGTTTCTCTTGGAATGGCATTATCCTTTAATCCGCCACCTAATGTAACTAAAGAGATATCCATTTGGTCAGCTAACTGTTTGAGCAATCTTCCCATCAACATGATAGCATTTCCATGTCCTTTGTGGATTTCGCTTCCAGAATGTCCACCCTGAAGTCCTGTGATTTTCAATTCATATTCTATGCCGTCTGCACTTTTTCGTGTGACTGGCAAAGCACACTCAGCAGTAAGTCCGCCGGCACAACTTGTTAAGAAAATTCCTTCTTCATCAGAATCAATATTTAAAAGTTTCTTTCCTTTTAACATGGAAAGATCAATTCCTTCTGCTCCAAGCATACCGATTTCTTCATCTACGGTAATTACAACTTCTAATGGTGGATGTGCCAAAGTGTCATCATCTAAAATAGCCAACGCATAAGCTACGGCGACTCCATCATCCCCGCCTAAGGTAGTTCCCTTTGCCTTTAAAAAGTCACCATCTATAAAAAGATTCAAGCCGTCTTTTTCAAAATCAATATCCACACCATTTTCTTTTTCGCATACCATATCCATATGCCCCTGAATAATAATGGTCTCTGCATTTTCATATCCTTTTGATCCTTCTTTAAATAAAATCACATTATTCATTTCATCCTGAATATACTTAAGACCATGCTCTTTTGCAAAATTAACGCAGTAATCACTGATTGCTTTTGTGTTTTGAGAACCATGTGGAATACTGCATATATCTTCAAAATATTCAAATACTTTCTTTGGTTTTAAATCTTTACAAACTTTCATTTTATGACCTCCTAATTTACGCATATTTATTATTATGATTCATAGAATAAACTATGAAAAAAATCGTGTACATTATTATTTTATTAAGCTTTTTAAGCTATATTTTATGTTTTCCAAAAGATGCTGTAATGGCAGCTTCCGTAGGTTTGAAGCTTTGGTACGAAAAAATGATGCCAACACTTCTTCCGGTTACCATTCTATCCTACATATTAATTCACTCCGGACTTTTGGACAATATGACAGGAAAACTTCACAAAATAGTAAAGCATTTCTTTCCTATCAGCAGTGCAGGTCTCTATCCGTTAATTGCAGGTTTACTCTTCGGATTCCCACTAGGCAGCAAAATCGCTGCGGAATTGGTACTATCCCAAAAAATGACCTACGAAGAAGGTAGTCACCTGTTTTGTATCTGTAACAATATCAGCCCTGTGTTTATTAGTGGATTTATTATTACAGATTGTTTGCATTGTCCGAAACTTTTGCTTCCAAGCTATTGTATTTTATACTTACCACCATTGGTCTTATATATGTTTCTTTATCATAAAAAAGATTTTTCTGCTTCTGCAATACTTCAAAAAAAGCCGGCATCAATGAACTTTCAACTCATAGATGCCGGCATTATGAACGGATTTGAAACACTGGCAAAATTAGGTGGGTACATCATGCTTTTTGCGATACTTGCACAAATGAGCACACTTTTACCTATTTCGAATCAGTATCTTCAATGTATTTGCGTTGGATTTACAGAAATCACCAATGGTATTGCCTATACTACGCATACCAAGATGCCTTTTGCAAAAATGTATCCATTAGTTATGGCATACACAGCTTTCGGCGGGCTCTCAGGAATTGCGCAAACTACATCCATGGTAAAGGATGTACGCTTTCCAATAAAGCCGTACATTTTTACAAAATTATTTGGAACAGGCATCACATTTTTACTTGCTCATTTACTGATTCAGTAAGTCCGTATTTACCTCCATCTGTGGTGTCTCATCCTGTGCTGCTTCATCCTCTGGAGTTGACTGTTCCTGAGCAATTTCTTCTTCCTCAGGTCTTAACTCTTTACGATTGGTGTTTACCAAATCATAACAACTTTGAAGGGATTTCATCAAATTATCAGTTCTTGCCTGTGTAGTTTCCATGGCATGACCGATAATTTCCTCTAAATTTTTCAAGATATCATCTGTATACTGAATAGCACCCATACGAATATTATTTGCATCATTTGTAGCATTATCCAGAATTTCCTGTGCCTGATTGGTCGCAACCAAAACCACTTCATTTGCCTGTGCATATGCCTGTTGCATAATCTGATGCTCGCTTACCAACTCAGAAGTATGTACTTGTGCTTCTGCAATAATGGCATCTGCTTTCGCCTGTGCATCTGCTAAAATAGCCTCTTTATTGCTGATGATTTTCTGATATCTTTTAATTTCATCTGGAGTTTTTCTTCTAAGCTCTGCCAATAAATCATCTAATTCGTCTCTATTTACTATGATTTTAGAAGCAGAAAACGGCTGTGGTTTGCAACTATCAATATACTCTTCAATTTCATCAATAATCTGTTCTATTCTACTGCTCATGGTTAACTCTCCTTATTATTATATTTTGCATAAATTCTTTCAATCAGCCTCTCTGGCACAAAATGGGAAATGTCCCCCCCATAGGAAGCGACTTCCTTTACAATTGTTGAACTCAAATAAGCATACTCCAAACTTGTAGTCAAAAACAATGTGTCTACATTTGGATTTACAATTCGATTCGTCTGTGCAATTTGAAGTTCATATTCAAAATCTGTTACTGCACGAAGTCCTCGAATAATAATAGAAGCATCTACTTTTTTTGCATAATCTATGAGTAGTCCGTCAAAAGAAGTAACCTTCACATTTGGAAGATGACTTGTTATCTCTTCTAACATACTAACACGTTCTTTTACAGAAAACAACGGATTTTTTGCACTATTATTTAAAACTGCCACCAGTAATTCATCTACCATCTTAGCAGAACGTTCAATCATATCAATATGTCCAAAAGTTACCGGGTCAAAGCTTCCCGGATAAATTGCTCTTCTCATGTATTTATCCCTCGTTTCCTATGCATCGTGTCTTAAGAAAACATGCATATTAGTTTTATATCGTTTTTCTTTTGTTATCTCATAGCCAAGCTCTCTCGCATAGGAAAAATCCGTATCTAAAGACGCTTCTACAATAATTATTGTATCTTCATTAATAACAGATGAATCAGATAAGGTTCTTAAAACTTCCTCTTCTAACCCTTTTTTATATGGAGGATCCATAAAAACAATATCAAATACATGTTTTCCCTCCATACGGCGAATTGCGGATATTGCATCCATGTGCATTACGGTACTCTGTTCAGTAAAACGAGTAAATGCTACATTGCTTTCAATACAATTTACAGCCTTTTTATTATTTTCCACAAAAACTGCATGTTTTGCGCCACGGCTGATTGCCTCTAAACCAATCTGACCGCTTCCGGAAAATAAATCTAAAAATTCACATCCTGCAAGAAATGGATTTAACATATTGAATAATGTTTCTTTGATACGGTCTGTTGTTGGTCTGGTATCCATTCCTTCTATTGTTTTAAGAGGAAGGCTTCTTGCACTTCCGGCTATAATTCTCATGATTCCACCTCTTTTAAAATTGCATTACGAAGTAATGTCAATGCACTGGCAACGGCATATTCTCTTACTTTGCTGCGGTTTCCTGTGTATAAATTACGTTCTACATAAGTTTTTCCTTTGCAATAACAACACATATATACTAATCCTACAGGTTTTTCTTTGGTACCGCCATCGGGTCCTGCAATTCCTGAAATAGAAACACAAATATCCGCATTAGCGGCGGCGGCTCCACCTTTTGCCATTTCTAAGACTGTCTCTTCACTTACTGCACCATGTTGTTCCAATGTATCGTGCGACACACCGAGAAGTTTTTCTTTGGCTTCATTAGAATAAGTAATGTACCCTTCCTTTAGATTTTCCGAAATTCCCGGTACATTAATCAATCTACCTGCCAACAGACCTCCTGTACAGGATTCTGCGGTTGTAACAGTTAAATGGTATTTGGCCAGTAATTGTGCTACTGCCATTTCAAGGGTAATACTTTCGTCATCGGTATATATTTTAGAACCAAAACGATGATACAGTTCTCGCTCTAATGGTTCAATCATAGCAAATGCCTTTTCTTTGGATTCAGCTCGTGCAGTAAGACGTAAATGAACTTCTCCGGTTTTCGCATAAGGAGCAACGGTAGGATTGTCTTGTTTTTCAATCAAATCAAGAATCTCCGTCTCAGCAGCACTTTCTCCTATACCGCAGAGTTTTACCATTTTAGAACAGATAATTTCCGGTTGAAGTTGATTCAAATATGGATATACCTGTTCTTCAAACATTGGAATCAATTCATTTGGTGGTCCAGGAAGTAATATCATTTGTGTATTTTCATCTTCCATGATAATTCCCGGAGCTGTTCCGTTAGGGTTATACAAAACCTTACTTCCTTCCGGAACTAACGCCTGTTTCCAGTTATTTTCTGTGATTTTTCTGCCACGCTTTGTAAGAAATGTTTCGATTTCCTGTCGAGCCTGTGCATCTTCTACTAATGTTTTACCCATTACTTTTGTAGCAGTTTCTTTTGTTAAATCATCCTGTGTAGGTCCAAGACCACCACATAAAATAATAATATCAGAACGTTTTTTCGCCATTTCTAATAGTTCTTTTAACCGTTCCGGATTATCACCTACCACACTTTGATAATACATAGAAAGTCCAAGCATTGCACATTTTTCTGCCATATATGCTGCATTGGTATTTACAATATTTCCAAGTAATAGTTCTGTTCCTACACATACTAATTCTACTGTCATACAATTACCGTCCTTTGCAAAAATTATTTTCTTGATTATTTTTGCTCTTTCAACACTGCTTTATTCTTTGCAAGATAATCAATCAAGGAAATAATGGTTAAAATTAATGCAATATAAGTAACTACAGTTGTGCAGATACGGTAAATATCATTATCGAAATCCAGTATCAGCATAACAATCATAATCATCTGGAATGTAGTTTTAAACTTGCCCCAGTAACTTGCAGCAATAACAATTCCATTATCAGAAGCCACTAAACGAAAACCACTAATGATAAATTCACGGCTAATGATTACAATAACAATCCATGCTGCTAATTTATTATTGGCAGTCAGACAAATCATGGCAGAACTTACTAAAAGTTTATCTGCTAACGGATCCATAAATTTTCCGAAATTTGTCACAAGATTGTTTTTTCTGGCAATTTTTCCATCTAACATATCGGTTAAGCTGGCAAAAATAAAAATTGCTACTGCCCCATACTTTCCAGCCGTTCCGACTCCCGGAAGCAACATACAAAGTACAAATGGAATAATTAAGATAACTCTTAAAATGGTTAATTTGTTTGGTAAATTCATACTATCATCTCTCCTATTAAATCATATTCATACGCTCCAGTTATTTTTACTTTCACAAAATCCCCCGTCATCAAAGTCTCATCTGTGTTGACGAATACATATCCGTCGATATCTGGTGCGTCTCGATAAGTCCTTCCGACATAGGCATTTTCAGCATCTACTTTACCTTCTATCATAACCCAAAGCTCACGACCTTTCATTTCTTCATTTTTATCAAAAATGATTTCCTCTTGAAGTTCCATAACTTCATCTCGCCATTCTGCTTTGACTTCTTCATCAATCTGATCTGGAAACTCTGCTGCCGGAGTTCCCTCTTCCGGTGAATAAGTAAATGCTCCTAAACGGTCAAATTCCATCTCGTTTAAGAAATACATAAGTTCCTCATGCATTTCCTGTGTTTCGCCCGGAAATCCGCTAATTAAAGTAGTACGCAAGGTAATATCCGGTATTTCCTGTTTGAGATGTGAAATTTTCTCGATAAGTTCTTCCTTAGTAGTACGTCTGCCCATGCGTTTTAACAATTCATTATTAATATGCTGTATTGGCATATCTAAATAATGACAGACTTTTTTGTTTTTCTTAATAGATTGAATTAATTCTTCATAAATTTCTTCCGGATAACAATACATAATACGAATCCATTGAATTCCCGGAATCTCATTTAATGCATCTAAAAGTTTATGCAAAGACTTTTCGCCATACAAATCCACACCGTATAAAGTTGTTTCCTGGGCGACCAAAATAAGTTCTTTGACACCTTGTTCTGCTAACTCACGCGCTTGTTTCAGAAGTTCTTCCATTGGTACACTACGGTATCTGCCGCGGATATGTGGAATAATGCAATAAGTACAGTTTTTATTACATCCTTCTGCAATTTTTAAGTGAGCATAATGTCCTCCGGTTGTCAAAGAACGGGAAGACCGTACATTCGGCAATCCTTCCAAAGGCTTATAAACCTCGTAATGTTCACCGGTATGTGCTCGTACTTCTTCTATTGCCTTTGCAATTTCTTCATAGGAATTTGTACCAAGAATTACATCAACCTGTGGGATTTCTGCAATGATTTCATCGCGATATCTTTCCGCAAGACATCCTGTTACAATGAGTACTTTGCAACTACCTTTATCTTTATATTCAGCCATTTCCAAAATGGTATTAATACTTTCTTCTTTTGCATCGTTAATAAAACAACAGCTATTAATTACAATTACATCTGCTTCTGTTTCGTCATTTGTAAAAGTATGCCCGGCATCTCTTAATGTTCCAAGCATAAATTCCGTGTCCACGAGGTTTTTATCACAGCCAAGGGATACAAATAAAATTTTCATAGTTCCTCCATTACATACATTTACTGCATTCAATAAACAAAGATTACCACACCGTTCTTACTAAAAACAGTGTGGTAAGATACCTCTGAATTTATGCAATTTTATTCTTCTGTTTCTTCGTCATCTCCAACGATTTTTACTTTACCGCTGTAAAGTTCTTCTACTGCGATAGAAAGAGGTTTCTTTCCGGCAGCATTATCAACTAATGGCTCCTCACCGGCAATAATTTGTCTTGCACGTTTTGCTGTTGCAAGTACAATGGAATAACGGCTGTTTACAACTGGTTCTTCACCAATTTCCACTCCGCTGTTTACGACTCTCATTAAATCTGTGTAAGATGGATGTAACATCATATGGCATCATTCTCCTTTTGAAAATTCTTTTAATTCATTTTTTATAGTATCAATTAATTCCTGATTGCGGAATGCTCTTGCATGCTCGTTTTGGATAATTGCATGTACTTTTTTTACACAATCTTCCAACACATCATTGATTACAAAGTAATCATATTTTTCAACGCCTTGTGCTTCCTGCCATGCACGACTTAATCTGGAAGCGATTGTGGCAGCATCTTCTGTTCCTCTGCCTTCCAAACGTGATTTTAATTCAGCAGCATTTGGCGGAGAAACAAACATCAACACCGTATCCGGGTATTTTTCTTTTACCTTTAATGCACCCTGAATTTCTATTTCTAAAATAACATCTTTTCCATTTTCTAACTGTTCGAAGACATAATCTTTAGGAGTTCCATAGTAATTATTCACATATTGCGCATGTTCAATTAATGCATCCTGCGCTATCATATTTTCAAACTCCTTTGTGCTAACAAAAAAGTATTCCCGCCCATTAACTTCACCCGGTCTTGGGGCTCTGGTTGTGGCTGAGATACTCAATGCATAAGTATCACTATAATTTTTCATTAGCGCTTTCATAATTGTTCCTTTTCCTGCACCGGAAAAACCAGAAACCACTGTCAATATTCCTTTGTTCTTCATTTTTAGAACCTCTTTATTCAATATTTTGAATCTGTTCTCTTACTTTTTCAATATCCGTCTTCAAATTAATGGCAATATCTGAAACGGTAAGATCATTAGCCTTTGAAAGAATCGTATTTGCTTCACGATTCATCTCTTGTGCAATAAAATCAAGCTTTCGTCCAATACTTCCTCCCTGAGAAAGTGTTTCTTTTGTGGCAAGAATATGACTCTTTAATCGTACAGTTTCTTCATCTGTACAAATCTTATCCGCAAAAAGAGTTACCTCTGTTGCAAGACGACTTTCTTCTATTTGAGTATCGTTTAGAAGCTCATTTACCTTGTCTTGCAATTTCTGACGATATTCTGCAATAATTTCAGGGGAACGCTTTTCGATTTCGTCTACATATTGTATCATACCGTCTAACTTTTGTATCAAATCGTCTCTTAAATTATTACCTTCTTTGATACGAGTCTCTACAAACTGTTCAGCAGCTCCACGAATAGCTTTTTCTAATGTTGCCCACAAAGCATCTTCATCTACTGTCTGCTCTTCCATGGTTAAAACTTCTGGATAACGCGAAAGTGTACATGCCTGTAAATCATTGTTTAAGGAAAAATCCTCTGCCATCTGCCGTATGTATTTTACATATTCAGCAGCCAGCTCCTGATTATATTTTAAGATTACATTATTTTCTGTGTAATCCTCATAAGTAATAAAAATATCTACTTTACCACGCTGAATATATTCCTTCAAAAGAGTTCGGATGCTACTTTCAAAAAAATTAAGCTTTTTCGGCATTTTAATATTTACATCCAAATACCTGTGGTTAACAGCTTTCATTTCTACTGTAATCTTCCGTTCTTTATCAGCAATTTCACAGCGTCCAAAGCCGGTCATGCTCTTAATCATGTGAAACCTCCTGTCTCATGCATCACCGTATGCATAATTATCTGTATTATAGAACAAATTTTACAATTAGTCAATTGCAAAAAACTCCTATGCGAATAGTTTGACATTTATTCACACAGAAGGTTTTCCGTTAATAGTTGATTATTTTTACACTTCTATAATAGTTTTCTTTTCCCCCTTTTTAGTATATAATGTTCAGGTAAGCAACGAGCAGTGCTGAGGAAAGTATTTGTGAAATGACTGCTTGCAGGCAATTTTGCAAATGCTTTTTTCAGGAGGGCGACTGCCCGTGAGTGAGATGGCGTACTACGACATCGAACTCTACTGCGAGGGTAAACACCAAAACGGTGCAACTGCCCGTGAGTGAGATGGCGCATAGCGACATCGAACTCTACTGTGAGGGTAAACATCAAAACGATGCGACTGCCCGTGAGTGAAGTATTATTTTAGAACAGGAGAATTATTATGGCTTTTGATGGAATTGTAATCGCAAATCTTGTAAAAGAATTAAATGAAAATATATTAAATGGTAGAATCAGTAAAATTGCACAACCTGAAAACGATGAGTTGCTTCTTACAATGAAGGGAACGAATGGTCAAGTACGATTGGTATTATCTGCCAGTGCCTCTCTTCCGCTTATTTACCTTACATCATCGAACAAACCCAGTCCTATGACTGCACCAAACTTTTGTATGCTACTCCGAAAACATATTGCCAATGGCAGAATTATGCGAATTTATCAGCCAAATATGGAACGTATCATTAATTTTGAAATTGAGCACTTAAATGAACTCGGGGATTTATGTCACAAAACTCTCATTGTAGAAATTATGGGAAAACATAGTAATATTATCTTCTGCAATGAAGATGGTATGATTATCGACAGCATTAAGCACATTTCTGCACAGGTCAGCTCTGTACGAGAGGTATTGCCCGGAAGAACATATTTTATACCGGAAACTCAGGACAAATATAATCCTCTTACTACGGATCAAACTACTTTTTTTGAAAAAGTATACAAGAAAGCAACTACAGTTATAAAAGCAATCTATACCACCTATAATGGCATCAGTCCTGTCATTGCTTCGGAATTGTGTTATCGTGCCGGAATTGATGGTGACAGACCTACTGATGCTTTAACTGAAGAAGAAAAGTTGCATCTTTACCATCATTTTCAATGGCTTATGGAAGATATTTCAGAAGGAAATTTTGCCCCTACCATTGTAAAACGAGGAAAAGAACCTGTTGAATTTGCAGCTGTCCCTCTAAAGCAATACGCAGATTTGGATATTACAAACTTGGCTACTATTTCAGAAGTGCTAGAGCAATATTATGCAGATAAAAATATTTATACACGAATCCGCCAAAAATCCGTAGATTTGCGAAAGGTTGTTACAACTGCATTGGAGCGTAACCGGAAAAAGTATGATTTACAGACGAAACAGTTAAAAGATACAGAAAAACGTGATAAATATAAAGTATATGGTGAATTGATTAATACTTATGGATATAATCTGGAATACGGTGCAAAAAAGTTGGAAGCATTAAACTATTATACCAATGAAATGATAACCATTCCTTTGGACCCGCAATTAACACCACAAGAAAATTCGCAAAAATATTTTGACAAATATAATAAGTTAAAACGTACCAGTGAAGCTTTAAATGACTTAATTCAAGAAACCCATGACGAAATCCAGCATTTGGAATCTATTGCTACTGCCATGGATATTGCTGCTTTGGAGGAAGATTTAACGCAGATTAAGGAAGAGCTGGTACAGTCCGGCTATATTAAAAAGAAAAATACCGGAAAAAGGGAGCGTATAAAAAGCAAACCGTTTCATTATATTTCTTCTGACGGATATGATATTTATGTTGGAAAAAACAATCTGCAAAATGATGAACTTACCTTTAAATTTGCAGTTGGCAATGACTGGTGGTTCCATGCAAAACAAATGCCTGGTTCTCATGTAATCGTAAAAACAAATGGGGATGAACTTCCAGATCGTACGTTTGAAGAAGCCGGTCGACTTGCTGCATACTATTCTAAAGGACGAGAAAACGATAAAGTAGAGATTGATTATCTGGAGAAGAAAAATGTAAAGAAACCAAATGGCAGCAAACCGGGATTTGTAGTATACTATACCAACTATTCTCTTAATGCCAGTCCAGATATCAGTGGCATAAAATTAGTGGAATAAAAAATTTAAGGAAAAAATTGCATGTCTAAAGAAATATCGCCTGCATATACTACTATCGTAACAAATCTTGTTACACAACCAAAGAGAAAGAGAACAGGAGGTAACGATATGTCTAATTCATCTAACAAGGCAGTAGTGCCTGAAGCAAAGAGTGCGTTAAACAGGTTTAAATTTGAGGTAGCTAATGAAATTGGTGTTCCTTTAAAAGACGGTTATAACGGAGATTTAACTTCAAAACAGAACGGTTCTGTTGGAGGTTATATGGTGAAGAAAATGATCGAAGCCCAGGAAAGACAGATGTCTGGTAAATAATTCTTACCAGTATACTGAAACATTCACTTGTCCTCAGCAAAATGGAGCAGTTGCATAATTTTTTATGCTTCTGCTCCATTTTTATATAAAACATCGGGAAAAAACTTATAAATTAGCAATTTCTATCTGTTCTTTTAAGTATCTTTGAATCTGTTCTTTTACGAAGTGATATTTTTCGGAAGTCAACTGTCGATCTTCTGCCAAAATCACTTGTGCTTCTTCGGAAGCCATTTTTAGCAAATCTGCATTTTGATAAATATCGCCTAAACGAAATTCTAACAGTCCGCTCTGACGAATTCCAAAGAAATCTCCCGGTCCCCGCAATTTTAAGTCTTCACTTGCAATATAAAATCCATCATTAGACTGATTTAATATTTCTAAACGCTTTTTCGCTTTTTCAGAATCTGTAGTATTAATCATAATACAGTATGATTGTGCTTCACCACGACCTACTCGTCCACGCAACTGGTGAAGCTGTGCAAGACCAAATCGTTGCGCATCTTCTATCATCATTACCGTAGCATTTGGTACATTTACACCTACTTCAATTACTGTGGTTGATACCAAAACCTGTATTTCGTTTCGGGCAAATTGTTCCATGATAAGATTTTTACGCCCAGACTTCATTTTTCCATGCAGATATTCTACTACGGTTCCCTTAGGTAAATTCTTCTTTAGCGTTTCGGCATAGTCTGTAACATTTTCCATTTCCAGACCTTCGCTTTCTTCTACCAAAGGACAAACAACATATATTTGATGACCGTTTTGTATTTCTTTTGCAATAAAGTCATAAGAAGTTTTCCGTGAATTTTTCCCTACGACACAGCTTTTTACCGGAAGTCTTTTTGCCGGAACTTCATCAATAACCGAAATATCCAAGTCCCCATATAGAATAATTCCCAAGGTTCTCGGTATTGGCGTTGCACTCATTACTAAAGTATGTGGCTGAGCACCTTTTAAAAATAACGTTTCTCGCTGTTTAACTCCGAAACGATGCTGTTCGTCTGTGATAACCAACGCGAGGTTATCAAATATTGCACGTTCTTGTATCAATGCATGGGTTCCAATTACCATCGCATTTGGATAAAGTTCCATTCTTTCATACGCACGACGCTTTTCTTTTTGTGTCAAAGAGCCTGTTAATAAAATAATGGGAATATTTAATCCATTCTCCTGACACAGACTGGTAAACGTCTGATAATGCTGCTGTGCCAATACTTCAGTAGGTGCCATGAGTGCAGACTGATAGCCGGACTGGGATGCATCCAGCATAGCCAGAAAAGCAATAATTGTTTTACCGGAACCAACATCGCCTTGCACCAAACGTTGCATCACTTTTTTTCCGCGCAAATCATTACGGATTTCCTGAAGTGTACGCAACTGTGCTCCTGTTAATTGATACGGAAGTTGTTCCATTACCTCATCTGACCATAACTTGTCTTCCAAAGGCAAGAACGAAAAGTCATTTTGAATCTCTTCCATCTGTTCTTTTTGCATTCCGGCAGCAAGGATAAATTGGAAAAACTCATCAAAAATCAATCGTTTTCTCGCTGATGCTAATGCCTGCTCACTTTCCGGAAAATGAATATTTTCTATAGCAAAATTATATTCTGCTAATTGATGGCGATTGCGAACTTCCTCCGGCAAATAATCTTTTGATAAGTTCAGTTCTTTTAATACCTGTTGAATTGTCTGAGACAGCTTATTCTTACTTAATCCAGCTGTTAATGCATAACTTGGCCACAAACAATTTTGCATCGCATTGTATTTTTCCGGTGCAAGTATCTGTGGTTGTTCCATATGATAACCATTTCCTTTTCTGGTTACTTTTCCTAGAAAGACAAACCAGCTTCCAAGGGATAATGTACTTTTCAAATATGGCATACGAAACCATACGACATCCAAGTGCACGTCTTGTTCCTGTACCTGTAAGGTCGTAATCTGCATGGAACGAGCGCTTTTTACAAAAGGTGTTTTTTGAATATGAACTGCCAAGGCTGCTGTAATCCCTTCTGTTCCTGTCTGAAACTTGTCTGGTAATTCTGCAAGAGGGGTTATCTCCGGCAGTTTATTATAATCCTTAGGATAATGAAGGAGTATATCACCTAAGGTGTATACTCCTATTTTATGAAACAACTCTTCTGTTTTTGCGCCGATTCCCTTAATGGTTCCAATTCCAGAACTTAATTCCATGGGAATCCTCCTAACTTATTCTACAGAAATTACATAATAGTAGATTGGCTGACCACCGGAATGTACTTCAACTTCACAATCTGGATAAAGTGCTTCTAATTCACTTCCTAATGTCTCTGCCGCATCTTCTTTAACTTCTTCTCCGTAATAAACACTGATAATAGAAGATTCATCATCTACCATCTGAGCAACCATATCCTTGATAACTGCGTCCATATCCTGACCTACCGAAAGGATTGCACTGTCACCGATTCCCATATAGTCACCCTGCTTAATTTCTTTATCATCAATCAGAGTATCTCTTACTGCATAAGTTACCTGACCGGTTTTTACATTTTCAAGCTCTGCTGTCATCTGCTGTGCATTTTCTTCTGCTGTCTTATCCGGCATAAAGTTGATGAGAGCTGTAATTCCCTGCGGAACTGTCTTAGTTGGAATTACATAAATATTCTTCTCTTCCATCAATGATGCTGCCTGATTTGCCGCAAGAATGATATTCTTATTATTTGGAAGAATGAAGATATTATCTGCATTTACTTCTTCAATAGCATTCAGCATATCCTCTGTACTTGGATTCATGGTCTGTCCGCCGGCAATAATATAATCTACGCCAAGACCTTTGAAGATTTCGTTAATTCCTTCTCCAATGGAAACAGAAATAAATCCCATATCTTTTCTTGGTTCATTTGCCTTTGCTTCTTCTTCCGCATCTTTTTCAGAACGTTTCTTAGCCTCTTCAGCCTTTTGCTCAGCAGCTACTTTTTCCGCATCCTTAATAAGCTTTTCCTGATGTTCTTCACGCATATTATCAATCTTAATTTTACTTAAAGAACCATAGGTTAATGCCCTTTGGAGCGCAAGTCCAGGATCATTGGTATGTACATGGACTTTTGTAATCTCATCATCTGCCACAACTACGATAGAATCACCGATAGACTCTAAGAAGCTCTTAAAGTTATGCTCTTCTTTTTCGCTTAAAGGTTTATTTAATACGATAATAAACTCTGTACAATACCCAAATTTAATCTCCTGTTCTGTCTGAGCAGAAATTTTGGTAAATCCGGAACCGGTAGTTGTTGTACCTTCAATCGTATAATCAATTTCTTTTCCTAAAAGTGCATCATAAGCACCTTTTAATACAGTAACCAGACCCTGTCCGCCAGAGTCAACAACGCCAGCCTGTTTTAATACAGGAAGCATTTCCGGAGTCTGACTCAAAACATAATCTGCATGTTGAATTACTTCATCAATAAACTGTACTAAGTCATCTGTTTCGCCTATTAATTCCAATGCCTTATCTGCACCGCCCTTAGCAACTGTAAGGATTGTACCTTCCTTTGGCTTCATTACTGCCTTATATGCAGTCTCTACTGCCTTTTGAAGCGCATCACATAATACAATTACATCAATTGTATCATGCTCACTAATTCCTTTTGTAAAACCACGGAACAACTGTGAAAGAATAACACCGGAATTTCCTCTTGCTCCACGAAGAGAACCAGAAGAAATTGCTTTTGCTAAAGATTTCATATCCGGATTTTCTCCAAGATTACTTACCTCTGCTGCGGCGGACATAATTGTCATTGTCATATTTGTTCCAGTATCTCCGTCTGGTACTGGGAATACATTCAACTCATTAATCCATTCTTTCTTTGATTCCAGATTCTTCGCACCTGCTAAAAACATTTTTGCAAGCATAGAAGCATCTATTGTATTAATCTGCACTACCGTTTCCTCCTTAATCAATCACTCTCACACCTTCTACGAAGATGTTGATTTTTTCGATTTCCATACCGGTAAATTCTTCTACCTGATATTTCACCGTACTGATCAAGTTATCAGAAACAGTTGAAATACTAACGCCATAAGAAACAATTACATGAAAATCCAATGTAATCTTATTGTCTGTAATGGTAACATTTATACCATGATTCAGATAGTCACGCTTTAACAGCTTTACCAGACCGTCTTTTACATTAACGGCTGCCATACCTACGATACCGAAACACTCTACCGCAACGGAACCAGCATAGGTTGCAATGACATCTGTATCAATTAACACTTTTCCATAAGGGGTGTTCATTTGTCCTTTCATACCATAACCTCCATTTTAATAAAAATCTCCTACCCAATTCCAGCTCTGTAACAACTTAAGAGAAACAAAAGTCTCTCTCCTATGAAACTACTAAAAGTGAATACAGATTTCCGATAGTTTATATTATAACCGCTTTTGTAGAAAAATGAAACATAAATTTTTGCTTTTTTATAAAAAATTCATTTTTTACTTGCATTTCATTCTTCTTTCTGTTAGAATATCTTTGTTGTGAGCCTACAACAATATGTAGACTTAGTAAGTTGCAAGGAGGTGCAATTATGGCAAAATGTAGTGTTTGTGGAAAAGGTGCACATTTCGGAAATAATGTCAGCCATTCTCATAGAAGATCTAACAGAATGTGGAGTTCTAACGTAAAATCCGTTAAGTGTAAGGTAAATGGAGCCGCTAAGAAGATGTATGTTTGTACTTCTTGCTTAAGAAGCGGTAAAGTTGAAAGAGCTTAATATTAAATATTAGCAGAAATTGAAAGCCAGCCTTTGAGATTCAGGGGCTGGCTCTTTTTTTGCAATAAAAAATTGCGTATGTCAGAAAACATCAAAGCGAGTCCATAGATTGGGCTCGCTTCTTTTCTTTTAACACGAAAACAAATTATATCCTATAATCAATAAAAGAAAAATAATAATCAGCCCAAGTAATTTACTATGCAGGAACAGCATCAGCAACATTCCTACTGCTATCCAAAACAGAGTAAATCCTATCAATCGTCGCATCTCGTTCCTCCTGCAAGCAATTCCATTACATATTATATGCAGCAAGATTAGGATTGATTCCGGGCGCATGAATTATTTTATGCTGCTTTTCTTCTATTTCTCTTCTGTTTCGTTTTCATCATCTGAAATATTCAGTTTATCTGCTAAATCCTGTGCGGCAGCTTCTCTTGCAGATTGGTCTACCACATTATTTTGCGTTCCTTTATCTTTTCCGCTTGTAAAACGATTTACAAAATCCGGTACCATATCCAGAATTTTAGTAACACTATCCTGATTTTTAATATTTACTAATTTTGTAGTTCCATTTTGAATTACTAATACAGCACTTGGAGTGATTTTACCACCCATACCTCCTGCTGCGTTATTTTTCTTATCTTGGCAAAAAGCTCCTGCCGCCACACCGAAAGAAACTTCTATCAGTGGCAGAATGATAGTGTCACCAATATGCACGGCATCTCCCACTACTGTTTTTGTAGTGATAAAACTATCCATTCCCTTAAATAATGATTGTACTGTTGTGTTAAAATTATTGTCTTGCATATGAAAAACCTCCTATTTATCCTCTGATTTGATTGAAAAGTTTGCGTATATCTTTATTTTTTATTAGCCGTATACCGGATGATAACATATGCACACTTCGCATATATCCTTTTAAGTAAATATTGCCTTTTGCATAAAATGCTTCTGTTGTAAAATCCGGTATAACGGATATTTGATAACGATACCAAAATGGCATCATACTTATAACGCCAAGAAGCTCACCGGTGTTTGCCGGATCATCTGTACCAAATAGAAGCTCACCAGACGCCTTTCTAGGTGTATAATGTTTCAATAAATATTTCAATTCCTGAAAAAGCGCGGCTACGGCATTTCTATTAGTTTCCGCCGAAATAATACTTTTTATGTTTGTAAGCTGTTCTTTGATATTCTTTAGTTTCTCCAAAACATTCTTGCAACGCTTTTTCATTTTTGAAAAACTCACTGCCGGAACTTCTGTGCAGATATCAATACG
>ERZ1034984.1436-NODE-1436-length-22377-cov-5.831422_pt1 | contig 22377 bp, 20 predicted proteins | sample MGYA00520589_ERZ1034984 | MGnify/ENA primary metagenome ERZ1034984 (study PRJEB33766, sample SAMN09781790) | gut metagenome | biome: gut microbiome | host: Homo sapiens | place: Madagascar | study: EMG produced TPA metagenomics assembly of the PRJNA485056 data... | reverse complement strand
TGATTCTTTTATCAGATTATTCTGAAAAAAAGGAAGATACAAGAATCTGTCAAATTCCTACGATATCGAGAAGTAATAGTTTAATTGATTCAGCAATTAATATAAATCATTACGTAAAACAGTTAGAAATGACGATTCCTGTAGATGTTTTTCTTGTCGGAATATGCTCTGGAATTTCGTGTTTTGGAAAGAATATTATAGAAGATTTCGGGGTGTCAGCTTTTGTTGTTTCAAAAGTACTTCCACCTGATTGCATTGTATTAAATTCTTTCTACTCAGAAATAGGCGAAGATGTTATCTCTAAGATTAGTGAAGGTGTTGAGAGTTTTTTGGGTGAAAAAATTGATGTTATAAATATTTTTCCTCTTACGATAGATTTAAATCGTTCTGAATATGAAGGAAAGATTGTCGGAATCAATATGGAGATAGATGAAATAAGAAAAAACGTTAATTCGTGGGATTCAAGAAATATTGTTTTTTCGACAGGATATAACGAAGTAAACAAAATAGTTGAAAAGTGTTGCAATACATTAAAAACATATTCCGAGATAGAAATTGTTTAATAAAATGAATATAGAATTGATAAAAACGATAGTGGTTGAGACTATTGAGTGTAGAACGGGTTGCAAAATAACTCACATTTCGAATTATACAAAAAAAGCTTTATTAGGAACTGAGATGCATATAGTGCCAAGGGATTTAGTATTAATAGTTTTAGATCTTGAGAGAACTTTTAAAATTCAATTTACTGAGTATGATTTATTGATAAAAAAACTTGAAACAGTAGATTCAATCGTTGAGATTATATATGAACAAATATCAGGTATTTATACAAGTACAGTTGACTAGCGAAAGGAGGTGTAAAAGATGCTTGGGAAGAAGATACGTAGAAAAGAATGGAATATAACCGTTTTGTCAGGTTGCAGATGTATTTCATTGTGTGAAAGAGATCATCTTTACCGCCGGAAGTGCCGGTGGCCCGACCATCCGTGCGGAGATTCCGCTTTCCCGGAAAGAGCCTGCTGCGGAGCAGGTACCTTATCGACTGTGCGTGGAAGGACTTCTGGGAGGACATTCTGGGGAAGACATCCATCGCCATCGGGGAAATGCCAACAAATTGCTTTTCCGGTTGCTGGATGCGTTGGAATGAAAAGGTGATTTCGAGATGGCATCTGTTAGCGGCGGAATGGCGGGAAATGCGATTCCGAGAGCGGCAGAAGCGATGCTCATGATTCCGGCAAAGAATCGGCAGATTTTCCGGGACGAAGTGGAGAAGTATAACGAAATCTATCGTTCGGAATACCGGGTGAGCGATCCGGATATCAACGTGTTTTTACGACCTTTGGAGAAAGAGGTTTCAAAAGTGTTCACGAAAGATACCATGGACCGCGTCATCGATTTCGGCATGTTTTGTGAGAATGGAATCCTGCGCATGAGTCCTGATGTGGAAGGTGTTGTGGAATCTTCCAATAACCTGGGATGTGTGACCACGGATGATGAGAAGGTGACTTTCGTCTTCGTAACGCGGAGCTTCTTGGAAAGCATGTACAAAACCATGGAGATGAACATTGGCCGCCTCGCAAGAAACGCAGGCGGAAGCAGCCATAAGGAATATGACTGCCTGGAATGGGCGTACGAGCCGGAGAGCGAAATCCGGGATCTGTTCATCGACGTCTATCAGGAACTCTTTCATAAAGAAGCGAAGGGGGTTCCGGTGCACACCGGTTTGGAGTGCGGCATCATCGCAAAGAATATCGGCCGAAAGGTGGATATGATTTCCATCGGATCGGAAATCAAGGAGTCCCATAAGCTGGGAGAATGGTTCAGCATCTCCTCGGCGGAGCGATATTGGAAGCTGCTGCTGGAAGTGTTGAATCGTCTATAATGGAAATCAAGGAGGAGCTGCGGCTGTGCGGCTTCTCCTTTTATGTGCTAAATTAAGCGAATAATAATTGACAGTGAAAAAGTACTTTGGTACACTGAAGTCAACACCAAAATGGAACGGTGTTTCTCTGCGTAGAACTAAAGCGGGCGCATGGGAGAGTATTAAGATATTTTTGGAGGAGTAAAACATGGAGCGCATGATTCCGAAGGGCCTTGAACCGGAACTGGTATATGAGATCTTTGAAGAGATTAGCTTGATTCCGAGAGCCTCCGGCCACGAAGAAGAAATTAGCGATTGGCTGGTGGCATTTGCGGACAAGTATCACTTGAGCAGTGTCCAGGATAAGAAGGGAAATGTCCTGATTCGCAAAGCCGGCACGCCGGGAAAGGAAGATCATCCGGGGGTGATTCTCCAGTCCCACATGGATATGGTCTGTGAGAAGGTAAAGGGTTCCACCCACGATTTTCTGAAGGATCCGATACAGATTACCGTGGAGGGAGATAAGATTATGGCAAATGAGACTACTCTGGGTGCGGATAACGGCATCGGATTGGCTCTTTCGCTGGCGATTCTCACTTTGGATGATGCACCGCATCCGCCGCTGGAAGTGCTGGTGACCGTGGATGAAGAAATCGGCCTCACCGGTGCAGAGGAATTCGATGCATCTCAGCTGACCGGAGATTACTTCGTCAATATGGATTCTGGCGATGAAGGAATCTTTGTGGCCGGAAGTGCCGGCGGTCCGACCATCAGTGCGGATATTCCGGTAACCCGGAAGACTCCGGAAGCAGAGCAGGAAGCGTATCGCCTGAGCATTGACGGACTTCTGGGCGGACATTCCGGAGAAGATATGCACCGCCACCGCGGCAATGCCAATAAGCTGCTGTTCCGTCTCTTGGATGCACTGGAGAGGAAGGGCGATATGGAGTTGGTTTCCGTACAGGGAGGCATGGCAGGCAATGCCATCCCGCGTTCCGCCGAAGCGGTGGTGATGATTCCGACAGAGGGCAAGCAGACTTTCCTGGATGAGGTGGAAAGATACTACGGCATCTATAAAGACGAGTATCGGGTGGGCGATCCGAATCTCACCGTTGCATTTGAACCGTGGGAGGAAGAGGTTTCTGAGGTATTCACCAAGGAAGCGATGGATCGCGTGATCGATTTCGGTGTGTTCTGCGAGAACGGAATCCTTCGGATGTGCCCGGATGTGGAAGGTGTCGTGGAATCCTCCAATAACCTGGGATGCGTGACCACGGATGAAGAAAAAGTGACGTTTGTTTTTGTCACGCGAAGCTTTGTGGAAAGTATGTACCGGACGATGGTGCTGAACATTGACCGTTTGGCAAGAAATGCCGGGGGAAGCAGCCACAAGGATTACGATTGTCTGGAATGGGCGTACGAACCGGAAAGTGAAATCCGGGATCTGTTTGTTGAAGTATATCAGGAACTCTTCCACAAAGAAGCGAAGGGCATTCCGGTGCACACCGGTCTGGAGTGCGGTATCATCGCAAAGAATATGGGCCGAAAAGTGGATATGATTTCCATTGGACCGGAAACAAAGGAATTGCACAAGCCGGGAGAATGGTTCAGTATCTCCTCCACACAGAGATATTGGAAGCTGCTGCAGGAAGTTTTGAAGCGCTTATAGAAACGATTGGATATGGCGGGAGCTGCGAAATCGCAGCTCCTTTTTTAGAACGTGGCCGGAAATCCGCAGGTTCAAACCTTGAATAAATGGTTCATATTGGGTATAATGAAGCTAAGTTTTTATCTACAGAAAAGTAGTGGCATAAAGGAGGTACATCATGACCTTGAAGAAAAGAGATACAGCGAAGATGAGGGAAATCATGGCGGAGCAGGACATTGCGGCTGCAAAAGCAATGAGACGGAAGAAGGCGGCGAAGCTGGGAATGCGGATTGCCGGTGTCAGCATGTTGGCAGGTGCACTTCTGGTTGTTACCACCAAAAAGATTTTTGACGAAATCTTCCTGGAAGACGACTGGTCGGATGTGGACTGGGGCGAAGAGGATGACGATTACATCATCGACTAATCGCCAAAAAGAATAGCATAGAAAGGTTAAGGGAAATGTCGGAATACAAGGGAACATATTATATTACTACACCAATTTATTATCCAAGTGCGAAACTGCATATCGGTCACACTTACTGCACCGTAATGGCGGATGCCATGGCTCGGTTCAAGAGACTCAGCGGATACGATGTGCGCTTCCTCACCGGAACGGATGAACACGGACAGAAGATTGAGAAATGTGCGGAAGAAGCTCAGGTCACACCGAAAGAATACGTAGACGGTGTGGTGGAAACCATTCTGAGACTCTGGGATAAGATGGAAATCAGCTACGACGATTTCATTCGGACCACGGAGCCGCGTCATATCAAGAGAGTACAGAACATCTTCATGAAGATGTACGAGAACGGAGACATCTACAAGGGCAAGTACGAAGGCTGGTACTGCACTCCGTGTGAATCCTACTGGCCGGAATCTCAGCTGGTAGACGGCAAGTGCCCGGACTGCGGTCGTGAAGTGAAGAAGATGAGCGAAGATGCGTACTTCTTCCGTCTGTCCAAGTACAGCGATGCGCTGCTGGATAATTTCCGGAACAACCCGGATTTTCTGCAGCCGGAAGCACGCAGAAATGAAATGATTTCCTTTGTGGAGCAGGGTCTGGAAGATCTTTGCATTTCCCGTTCCACCTTCGACTGGGGAATCCCGGTTCCGATTGACGAAGAACACGTCATCTACGTATGGCTGGATGCGCTGTCCAACTACATCACCGCTTTGGGATATTCGGAAGACGATGAACTGTACAAGAAGTACTGGCCGGTGGATGTCCACCTGGTGGGCAAGGAAATCGTGCGTTTCCACTCCATCATTTGGCCGGCAATGCTCATGTCCCTGAAGGAACCGCTGCCGAAGCAGGTGCTGGGACACGGATGGCTGCTGATTGACGGCGGAAAGATGTCCAAGTCCAAGGGCAACGTGGTGGATCCGGAAATCCTCATCGACCGCTACGGCATCGATGCGCTGAAGTACTTTTTGCTGAGAGAGTACACCTTCGGTCAGGACGGCGTCTACACCAATGAGATTATGCTGAAGCGCCTCAACTACGATCTGGCCAATGACCTTGGGAACTTGCTGTCCAGAACCGTATCCATGATTATGAAGTACAACGATGGTGTGGTTCCGGAAGCAACGACGAAGGATGAGATTGACGAAGAGCTGCAGGAGCTGGCAACAACCGCCGGCAACCGGGTGGAAGATAAGATGGATACCTTCCAGTTCAACATGGCGCTGGATGAAATCTGGGCAATCGTTCGCAGAGCGAATAAGTATATCGACGAGAAGACCCCGTGGATTCTGGCAAAGGATTCGGAGCGGAAGGCAGAGCTGGATACCGTTCTTCGGAACCTGGTGGAAGCACTGAGAATCGTTTCCATCCTGATTATCCCATACATGCACACCACTTCGGAGCGCATGAGAGAACAGCTGGGACTGGCGGACGTGGAAGCAAAATGGGAGGATGCTTTTACCTTCTATCAGATGGATGGCTGCAAGGTGCAGAAGGGAGAGGTTCTTTTCCCACGTCTCGATATCGAGAAGGAATTGGAAGCGCTGTCTCAGATTCGTCAGGAAAAGGTTGCTACGAAGAACAAGAAATAGACATCGCATAACAGAGAGAACGGGTCTTGAGAGCATGCATCTCGAGACCCTTTTTTTTCAACATGAGGAGGAATATGATATTCGACGCACATACACATTTGAATTTTGAGGGCTTTGACGAGGAAGAGCGGACGCAGCGGGCGGAAGAAATCGCCGCATCGGATGTGGGAATCATCATCGACGCAGGCGATTCGGTGGCATCTTCCCGGAAGGCCATTGAGGATGCGGAAACGTATTCCTGGTGCTATGCGGCGGTGGGCATCCATCCGGAGCATGCGGCGGAATACACGGAGGAGGATCTGGCACGCATTGAAGAGATGCTGGCACATCGTAAAGTGCAGGCGCTGGGAGAAATCGGGCTGGATTTCCATTATGGCAAGGACACGAAAGAAGAACAGATTGAGTTGTTCCGGAAGCAGCTTCGAATCGGCATGAGACATCAGGTGCCGGTGATGATTCACACACGAGATGCCAATCAGCTGACACTGGACATACTGAAAGAGGAAGGCTTGTTCTCGGAAGAGCGAAAGGCGGCTTTCCCGACGCGGCCGAATGAAAGCGGTCAGCCGGTTCCGGATGCCCGGGTGCAGCTCCACTGCTTCTCCGGATCGGCGGAATTAGCCAAAGAATACGTGGCTTTGGGGGCCACTATTTCCATCGGCGGACCGGTGACCTTCAAAAACGGCCGAAAGACGGTGGAGGTGGTAAAGCAGGTTCCCATCGAATTTATCATGACGGAAACCGATGCGCCGTACCTTACGCCGGAACCCTTCCGGGGACGGCCGAACCGGTCGCCGTATATCGAACATATCATTCGGCGAATTGCATTGATTAAAGATATGGAATACGAAGCGGCGGAAGAAATTCTCTACGCCAACGGCTGCCGATTCTTCGACATCCCAAGGGACGAGAAAGAGTAACGAAGGGGACGAAAGGACCATGGACGGACTGGTAAAAAGAGTACAGCAAGGCGGATTGGTTCCGAAAAACAGCACGGTGATTCTGGGATTGTCCGGGGGACCGGACTCGCTGACCTTGCTTCATATTTTAAAAGAGCTGGAATCTCCGGAAAATCTGAATATCGTTCCCGTTCACGTGAACCATCAACTGCGGGAGAACGCCGACAGTGAAGAGCGCCATGCGGCAGAAATTTGCAGGGAATGGAATCTGCCCTGCCGAGTTCGCCGAATCGACTGCCGAGGCATTGCTCGGGCGCAGAAGTGTTCGGTGGAAGAGGCGGGACGAACGGCACGGTACCGGATTTTCGACGAAGTGGCGGAGGAACTTCTGCAGGAAGGTGTTCCGAAGGAGCGTATTCGCATCGCCCTGGCTCACAACGCAGACGATCAGTGCGAAACCCTGCTGCAGCGCATCGTGCGAGGCACCGGAATCCGAGGACTGGCGGGAATCCCTTCCACCCGACGAGATGAAAAGGGATATGCCATCGTCCGGCCGCTGCTTTCCACTTCCCGAAAGGAAATTGAAGACTATGCAGCGGAGCACGCGCTGCGCCCCAACTACGACGAAAGCAACGATAGCGTGGAGTACACCCGGAACCGAATTCGCCGGGAGCTGATTCCCTATCTGGAGAAATATTTTAACCCCGGGGTCAAAGAGGCACTGCAAAGCCTGGCGGAAATTGCCGGCCCGGAAGAGAATTACATGGAAGAGCAGACCCGCACCGCTCTCGCCGCGCTTCAGCGGGAAGCACCGCAGGACGAACGGATTCTGGATGCAGACGGACTTCGGGCCCTGCATCCTGCGATAATCCGCCGGGTGGTGGCCCAAGTGATTCGGGAATGCAGCGGAGACGAAAATCTCCGGTACACCATCGTGGAGAACGTCCTGAACATCTTGCAGTCGGAGAATCCATCCGCTTCCGTGAACCTGCCCGGGGGCTGGCGGGCGGAGCGTCGCTATGAGGAGCTGGTGTTTCGAAAAGCGGCACCGGATGACGAACACGCGATGGAAGGGCGGCATCACTTACGGGTGCAGGTCCTAAAAAAAGACTCCGCAGCCTTCGAGGACGTCCGAAATGCTCAAAAGGAAATTGTGTCGTGTGCAATGCTGGACTACGATAAGCTTTGCCGGGAATATCCGGAGCCGGAAAAAAAGCTGATGCTGAGAACCCGAAAAGCCGGAGACCGAATCGGCATCGCCGGTGGAAAGCACAAGAAAATCCAGGATTACATGGTGGACCGAAAAATCCCAAAGGAGTATCGGGAGCGGCTGGAGATGATCGCAATCGGTGGAGAAATACTTTGGATTCTTCCGAATTCCGGAATCCCAAATGAAGTGGAACAGAAGAAGGGGAGAATTTCACAAAAGTATCAGATTGAGGAAGAGTCAAAAGCGTTTTTATTTCTTGAAATCACCGATTGCCTATGATAAAATAACCTAGCAGTTTGTGTAAATAAACAAATTTTATTGTTATCGATAGAAAGGGAATCATCAAATTGAAACGAGCAAGCAAGAACTTCGGTATTTATTTACTTATCTTCATGATTGTTTTGGGTGCAGCCTACCTGTATCGGGGAATGGACAACCCGGCTTCGAAGAAGGAGATTAAATTCTCCCAGTTCGTGGAACAGCTGGACGGTAAGAAATATGAATCTTTGAACATTACAGATCGGAAACTCAGCGGAACGAAGAAGAACGGCAACGTGGAATTTGCCTATGCGCCTTCGGTAGTTGAAATCAGCTGGGTGGAAGAGCATTACATCAATTCCATGCTGGAGAAGCACCAGATTACGCTGGAAAGCGATCCGCCGGAAAGCAGCGTGAACTTCTTCTCGCTCCTGCCGACGATTATTATGGTGGTGGCGCTGATTTTCCTGTTCTACTTTATGATGAGTCAGGGCGGGAACAACAAGGCCTTCCAGTTCGGAAAGAATCGGGCAAAGCTGTATAAGGATAACGGAAAGAGCATTACCTTTAAGGATGTAGCCGGCCTCAAGGAGGAAAAGGAAGAGCTTCAGGAGATTGTAGACTTCCTAAGAAATCCGGGAAAGTACTCCCAGCTGGGAGCCAGAATTCCGAAAGGTGTGCTGATGGTGGGTAATCCGGGTACCGGTAAAACCTACATTTCCAAGGCCACTGCAGGTGAAGCGGGTGTACCGTTCTTTACGATTTCCGGTTCGGACTTCGTGGAGATGTTCGTCGGTGTCGGCGCTTCCCGTGTCCGTGACCTCTTCGAGCAGGCAAAGAAGAATGCACCATGCATTATTTTTATCGATGAAATCGATGCCGTAGGACGGAAGAGAGGTGCCGGCCTGGGCGGCGGAAACGACGAAAGAGAGCAGACTTTGAACCAGCTGCTGGTGGAGATGGACGGATTTGACGAAAACGCCGGAATTATCATCCTGGCAGCCACCAACCGTCCGGATGTTCTGGATCCGGCGCTGCTGAGACCGGGACGTTTTGACCGCCAGATTGTCATCGGCATGCCGGATGTAAAGGCAAGAGAAGAAATTTTCAAGGTACACACGAAGAATAAACCGCTGGCAGAGGACGTGTCTCTGGAAGTTCTGGCTAAGAGAACACCGGGATTCTCTCCGGCGGATATCGAGAATCTGGTAAATGAGGCAGCGCTGCTGACCGCACGCCGTAACGGCACCAAGATTCGTATGGATGAAATCGAGGAAGCAACTACAAAGGTCATTGCGGGATCGCAGAAGAAATCTCGGGTGATTTCTGAAGAGGAACGAAAGCTGACGGCATACCACGAAGCCGGACATGCGGTGGTGATGAAGTCCCTGCCGAAGTCGGATCCGGTTCATCAGATTACCATTATTCCGAGAGGAATGGCCGGTGGATTCACCATGTCTCTGCCGGAAAAGGATCAGTTCTTTGAGACCAAGGGCAACATGCTGAATTCCATCAAGCATCTGCTGGGCGGCCGTGTAGCGGAACAGCTGAAGCTGGATGACATCAGCACCGGAGCCAGCAACGACCTGGAGCGCGCAACTCAGATTGCTCGTTCCATGATTACGGAATACGGATTCAGCGAGAAGCTGGGACCGGTAAGCTTCAATTCCGGCGGAGAAGTGTTCCTGGGCAAGGATTTCTCCACCCGCCAGAATTATTCGGAAACCATTGCATCGGAAATCGATATGGAGATCCGTTCCCTTCTGGAAGACAGCTATGCGGAAACCATTCGGATTCTGCAGGAGCATGATGATGCTTTGGAAAGGGTGGCTCAGGCGCTGCTTCTGGTAGAGACTCTGGACGGAACCCAGTTCGAAGCGCTGTACGATGGAACCGTTACACCGGAAGAACTGCAGGCTCAGGTACAGGCGGAAGAAGAAGAAAAAGAGAAGCGGAATGCTGCTGAAGCGGAAGAAAGCGCTCGCCTGGAAGCGGAGCGGAAGGCAGCGGAAGAAGCCCGCATGGAAGAATTGAAGCAGTCCATTATGGGATCCGAGGAAGAGATGACCCCGGCCAAAGAAGAAATTCTTAAGGCGCTTTTGAAAGCCGGCGAGGCAGCGGAGGCGATGAAGACCAAGGACGAGAATTCATCCCGGGAAGAGACTCACGAAATTGAACTCAATTCCGAATGCGATTCTGAAGAGAAGGATAACGAAACGGAAGAAAAGTAGAGGGGTGTGAAAAGATGAAAATTACAGTCGAGGATTGTCTAAGGTTAGACGCGTTTAGAAACAGTACTGTAGAATCTTGCATGAGAAAAAGCGACCGGCGAGTTCGTTCGGTATCGGTTTTTGATGAAAATAATCTGGAAGCCGGCGTGGAGCGAAACGGCGTGCCGGAACAGATGGTGTTAACTCATTTTTGGCAGATTAAGGACGATGTGGAGGCACAGTGCCGTGTAATCTCCGGATTTGGCAGAAAGCAAATTGCCACGCTGGTGGTATTCCTGAACGAGCACGGTGTTCGTGCGCTGGACAGCCGCGTAATCAAAGCGGCAGAGGAGAGCGGCCTTCTGGTGATTACCATTGCGGATGAAGGCGAGCTGACTTACGCCATGGTAATCGAACAGGTGATGGACAAAATCCTCTACGGACACAACTACAGCGATAACCTGCTGAACAATACCATTTATCATCTGCTGAACTTTGAAAAGCACAGCAATTTCCAGAGTGCGCTCAAGGAGGCAGCGGTACACAACGACTACCAGGTGGTTCTGATGACGCTGGAGTTCAATCCGATTCTCACGATTGAAACCCGCCATAAGGAGACCATCGAGAATGCCATCAATGTGGCCAAAAGAAGGGATATCACCCATTCATCGGTATTCACTCAGGTGGAGATTTCGGATGTAATTACCTATTGGGGAATTATCGATATCAACGGTGAAAAACACATTCTCATGATTGTGGATGATAACGATAACTACTCTGCCGTAGAGATTACGAAGCTGGCAGAGGTGATTGAACTGGCGATGGGAATGTGGAAGTATACTCCGGAGAGAGATTCCAGAGCCGAATTCATCAAAGCCGCAATTCGAAACGATCTGTCCTTCTGCTATACGCTGGTAGATGAAGCGGACATGAAGAATAAGATTTTCCTAAGCTCCTTCTATGCCAACGGAATCGACAATTCGGATTTCATCGATATCATCGATGAATATAAGATGAAATACAACTTGGGCATTCTTCCGCTGGTGGAACAGAACGAATTCTACGGCTTGATTTATGTCAGCGCTTCGGAGGAAAAACCGATGGCATTGAAGAACGCTTGTCTGGACATGTTCGACGCGCTGAAAGCCGGAAAGCCGAACGTTCGGATTTTCCATTCCACCGGAATCGAGAATTTGGACAATGCGGTAGAAGGATTTAAGCTGATTAACGAAACCTGGAACTACGTGGAAACCGTATTCCCATACAAACGTGTTTTTACAAAATATGAAATGTCCATGGTTTGCAACTGCATGGATATTATCCTGCAAAGCAGCAGCCTGAAGAAGATGTATTTGGATCTGCTGGAACCGTTCAGCAGAGAAGTTTCTTCCAACAAAGGAAAACTGCTGCTGGAAACCCTGGAGACTTTTGTGCTGGATGCCAGCATGAACAGCAACAAGACCGCAGAATTTATGAGCATTCATAACAATACGGTACAGTATCGTCTGAAGCGGATTAATGAAATTCTGGGCGCAGAAATGACCGGTAACCGGATTATTCCGGGTTTGACGATGGCATTGGCATTGAGAAGACTGGAGGATCAATAGGATGCTTCTGACAGTAGATGTTGGGAATACAAATGTTGTACTGGGGGTTTTTGAGAATCGAAAGATGATCGGCAGCTGGAGAATGGCTACCGACAACAAGCGAAGCGCGGATGAATACGGCGTCATTATCGATCAGATGTTTCGCCATGACGGAATCAGTCCGAAGGACATTGACGATGCTATTATCTCAACGGTGGTGCCGTCACTGCTGTTTACACTGCAGCACATGTGCCTGAAGTATTTTAACATCACGCCGCTGGTGGTGGAGACGGGAATTAAAACCGGCTTAAAGATTAAATGCGACGACCCTCGTCAGATTGGTTCGGACCGAATTGTGAATGCTGTGGCCGCTCATGCGAAATATGACGGACCGCTGATTGTGGTGGACTTCGGAACGGCGACCACATTCTGCGTGGTAACAGAAGATGCGGAGTTCCTGGGCGGTGCGATTGCACCGGGAATTAAGACCTCGGCGACGGCGCTCTTTGAGCACACGGCGAAGCTGCCGAATGTCGATCTGGAAACACCGAACCGTGTCATCTGCAAGAATACCATTGAAAATATGCAGGCGGGTCTGATTTTCGGTCAGATGGGTCTGGCAGAACGAATCATCGAGGGTATGAAGAAGGAACTGGTGTCGGATTACGGAAAAAAATACGAGGACATCAAGGTTATCGCTACCGGTGGTATGGCGACCATGGTAGACAGCGGGGTCTCCTGTATCGATGTAATCGATCGGCGATTGACATTGGATGGTCTCGTTGAGGTTTACGAGAAGAATAAAGCAGTAAGAAAGAAATAGAATATGTTGAATATTGGTGGAATTGAACTCCGAAATCCCTTTATGCTGGCTCCCCTTGCGGGCATCACCGATGCGGTGATGCGTTCCCTGTGCGAAGAGCAGGGTGCAGCACTGACCTATACGGAAATGGTCAGTGCAAAGGGGTTATATTACGGAGACCGAAAAACACCGAAGCTCTTGTACATTCCGGAAAATGCCGGACCAACCGGAGTTCAGATATTCGGCAGCGAACCGGACATTATCGGTGAGGCAGCCCGGATGCTGAATTCCGGCTTGAACTGTTTTTTGGATATCAACATGGGATGTCCGGTACCAAAGGTTGTACGGAACGGAGACGGAGCGGCACTGATGCGGAATCCGGATCGGATATACGATATTGTGACTGCGGCGGTGAAGAACAGCGACAAGCCGGTGACGGTAAAGATGCGAAAGGGATTCGACGATGAGTCGGTGAATGCGGTAGAATGCGCAAAGGCGGCGGAGGCGGCCGGCGCAGCAGCGGTCACTGTTCATGGACGAACTCGGGAGCAGTATTATCAGGGAACGGCGGATTGGAGCATTATTCGCCGGGTGAAAGAAAACGTGACGATACCGGTAATCGGAAACGGAGATGTGAATTGTGGCGAAGACGCGCTCCGGATGATGAAGGAAACCGGTTGTGACGGCGTGATGATTGCGCGGGGACCTTTGGGAAATCCATGGATTTTCAAGGACCTTCTCGCGGCATATAACGGAGAGCCTTACACGGCTCCCACTTGGAAAGAACGATCGGAAATGATGATTCGCCACTACGAAGGTTTGGTGACCCTGAAGGGTGAATATTCTGCGGTGCGGGAAATGAGAAAGCACGTGGGCTGGTATACGAAAGGCTATCCCGGTGCGGCAAAGCTGCGCGGCCGCGTGAACGACATTACAGATGGGGAAGAATTGAAAGAGGTACTAAGACTTGAAAATTAGCAGAACAGCTATAAAAACAATCTGTCTCATGCTTACATTTACGGCAGTGCTGATGCTGTCCGGTTGTACCAGTTATGATAATTTTCGCCGGACATTCATCGATAAGGAGACGGAGGATTCCAACGTCATCTACGTTGGCGTATTTGAACCGGAAAGCGGACAGTATAAGAAAGTCGGTAAAGAGGAAATTAAGGGAATTCAGCTGGCCCACAGCATGTACAGCAATGTAAAAGGCGTGCGGGTGGAACTGGTCCGAATCGATACCGAATCCGATACCAATACGGCGAAGGCGGCGATTCAGAGTTTAATCAAGCTGAATCCGGTAGCGATTATCGGGAGTGCGGAAGAAGCGAATTCCATGATTGCTGCGGAAGAGGCGAAGAAGGCGAAAATTCCGATGATTACCCCTTCGGCCAGCAACCCGTTGATTACGGAAAACAATCCGTATGCGTTCCGCGCCTGCATTACATATGACCAGAGAGGTACCGGTCTGGCGGAATACACCATCAAAGAGCTTTCCGCCAAGAAAGTTGCCATCATTACCATTCAGAATGACAGTACCCAGGAGAAGATGCGGTCGGCATTCAAGGCTCGTCTTCGGAAAGAGGGAAAGAAGTCCGGACCGGAGGTGGTACTGGATGAATCCATCGGAATAAATGAGTTCAATATGGTGAAGCTGGCAAAGCAGATTCAGAAATCCGGGGCAGAAGTGGTATTCTCGCCAATCGGTCTGGAGAAGGCGGATCTTCTGTATCAACAAATTGAAAAAAGAAATATGACGAATATTCGATTCCTGGGAAATCAGGAGTGGTTGACGGAAGATTTTCTGAAGATGAAAGAGAAACATCCGCAGATTAAGATATCCTTCACATCCGATAACGTACTGAATTCCGGCGGCACCGCGGAGACGGGATTTACCGCTGAAACCCAGCGGTTCCTGGTGAAATATGCGAATCGGTATGGACAACGGGACATTCCGACTCAGAATACGGTACTGGGGTATGATGCGTATATGCTTACCATCAATGCAATTAACAATGCCCGAAGCTTGAAACCGACGGATATTCGAGATGCTTTGGCCGACACGAAGGACTTGCGCTGCGCTATCGGTGTGTTTAACTTCGATCGGGATGGAAATCCGGTGCGCCGGGTAAATATTTCTACCGTAAGAGATGGAAAACTGGTTTCCGCATACGCCACGAAATCGAAAACGAAGGCAGGCAGCATGAAGAAAATTGAACATTAATTAGAAATCGATGAAATGAGGAATTATGGTTTATAGAGAAATACTTGAAAAGAATAAAGCGGAGATGCTGGAAAAGCTCCAAGAGCTGGTTCGCATTCGCAGCGTCCGGACGGAGCCTTGCCGGAGTCCGGAGGGCGATGTGTATCCATTCGGCGCCGGTGTGGAAGAAGCATATCAATACACCTTGAAGCTGGGGAAGGAACTGGGCTTCGAGGTAAAGGACTGGGACCACTACTGCGGTCATATTGAATGGAAATCCGAGAATCCGGATGCCAAAATCTTCGGAATTGCCGGCCATCTGGATATCGTTCCGGAGGGTGATGGTTGGACCTTCGATCCTTATGCCGCTGAAATCGCCGATGGCTGGATGCTCGGCCGCGGTACTTTGGACGACAAGGGACCGGTTATTGCCTGCTTGTACGGAATGAAAGCCCTCAAGGAAGCGGGATATCGTCCGGCAGATACCATTCGACTGATCCTGGGTCTGGATGAGGAAACCGGACGGGACAGCGTGCACTACTATCTGGAAAAGGATCGGATGCCGGATTACGGTATTACTCCGGACGGAGAGTTTCCGCTGACCAACGGAGAAATGGGAAATATGAAGTTCCAGCTGGCATCTCGGATGAAGAAGTATTCCCCGAAAGAAGGCCTGGTTCTGTCGAAAATTGACGCCGGCCTTGCCCCGAATATCGTTCCGCGAACCGCAAAGGCGGTGGTGGCATCGGGAGACAATGGGGAATATGACACGATTCGCACGAAGGCAGAAGCCTTTGCGGAGGAAACCGGATACAATCTGAAAACCCGGAAGGTGGGAACTTCGCTGGCCATTGAAGCCACCGGAATCAGCGCCCACGGTGCCGATCCGCACAAGGGCTTGAACGCCATCAGCATTCTGATGGCCTTCTTGGGAAGATTGGATTTCGTCAGCGATGAAGTTACCGAATGGATTCGATACTATAATGAGCATATCGGATTCAACCTTCACGGAGAGAATATGGAATGCGCATTCCAAGATGAACCATCCGGCAAACTGATTTGCAACGTGGGAATGATGGAACTGAGCAACGATGTGGCGACCGTCACATTGAATGTTCGTTATCCGATCAGCTATACCTCAGAGAATGTTTACGAAGGGGTAGAGAAAACCCTGGAAGGAACGAATATTGGGCTGATTAAGAAGGGGGACGACAAGCCGGCCTACGTACCGGAGGACGATCCGTTTATTCAGACCTTGTGTTCCGTATACGTGGAGGAAACCGGCGACGACGAGAACAAGCCGTTCGTGGATCGAGGCGGCACTTACGCCAAAGTGTTCCGACGGATGGTTGCGTTCGGTGCGCTGTTCCCGGGGGAAGAAGACCGGATGCATCAGCCGGATGAACGTCTCAGCATCGAGGCTCTGATGAAGATGACGCGAATTTACACGGCTATGATGGAAAAACTTTGTATGGAAACGGAAGCTTAAAGCAATCTATGAGAGAAGAAATCAGGAAGAAATTAGAAGAGAAGAAAAATTTCAACTGGACGGTTCACAATGAGCTCGAGACCCGGGATTTCGGCCTCGAGCTTTCATCGTACCTGAAACCGGGAGATGTTCTGGCGCTGGAGGGAGATCTTGGAACCGGAAAGACTACTCTGACGAAGTACATAGCGGAAGGGCTGGGCATTCACGAGAATATCAGCAGCCCGACTTTTAACATTGTAAAAGAACATCGAAGCGGCCGGATTCCCCTGTTCCACTTCGATGCATACCGCTTGGGTTCCGGGGACGAACTGCTGGATATCGGGGCGGAAGACTATTTTTACGGAGACGGAATCAGCATTGTGGAATGGTCGGACATTGTGGAAGATGTTCTGCCGGAGGAGTCCCTGTTGATTCGAATCCGCTATGGAGAGAATGAAGGAGAGCGAATTTATCAATGCATATTCTAGCACTTGAGACTACCGGTAAGTACGGATCGGCCGCAGTGATCGATCAAGAAGGAAATTGCTGGACGGCCTCTTCTTCCGATGTGATGAATCATCTGAAGGACATCATCACATTGACGGAAGAATGCCTTCGGAATGCCGGTATTGAAAAAACAGATTTGACGCATATCGGGGCCTCCGTGGGTCCGGGGTCCTTTACGGGAATTCGAATCGGCGTCACGACGGCCCGAACTTTGGGACAGGTTCTGGATCTCCCCTGCGTCTCGGTGTCCACCTTGGAAGCCATGGCGTATCAGGGAATGGAGAACAGCAGCGGGGAGAAATACATTTGCCCGATTATCAACGCCCGGAGGCACCAGACCTATGCCGGACTGTGGAAGGCCACAACGGACGGACCGGAACCGATTCTTCCGGAGAAACAGTATATGATTGAAGATCTGCTGAACGAAATCCGGAAGCTGGAGGGACCGGTATTCTTCACCGGAGACGGAATCGATGCCTACCGGGACATTATTTCCACGGAGCTCTCGGAGGAAATGTATGCCTTTGCACCGGAATCGGTTCGGTATCAGAACGGAAAAAGTGCAGCGCAGGTGGCACTTCGCCGGGTACAATCCGGGGAGACGGTTTCCTACGAGAAACTGATGCCGAACTACATGCGCAAAAGCGAAGCCGAGATGCGGCTGGAATCGGGTACACTGAGCAGTAAGATACATGGATAATACGCGAAAAGAAATACCGTTATTGATTCGTCCGGCGGCTTCGGAAGATATTTCCGATATCGCCTATCTGGAAGAAATCACCTTTCCCATCCCCTGGAGCTTGGAGTCCATTCGTCACGACGTGGAGGAAAATGAATTGGCCACGGTTATCGTTGCGGAATGGAACGGAAGTTTTGCCGGGTACATGGATGTGTGGCAGATTGCCGGAGAAGGGCAGCTGAACAACATTGCCGTGGCGCCGGAATACCGGGGCCGAGGCATTGGCCGGAAGATGATGGATTACATGATACGATGGCTGACGCAGGATGACAATGAAGAATTCAGTCTGGAAGTTCGGGAATCCAACGCACCGGCGATTCACCTTTATGAGAAGCTGGGTTTTGAGGTCATCGGACGCCGGGAGAAGTACTATATCGATAACGGAGAAGACGCATTGCTGATGCGCAAAATTTTAAAATAGAGAATGAGATGATGTTATGAAGAATGGAAAACATATCACCCTTGGAATTGAATCCAGCTGTGATGAAACCGCAATCGGTATCGTTGCCGACGGCCGGGAAGTATTGGCCAATGTGATTTCATCCCAGATTGATATTCACACCGCCTTTGGCGGGGTAGTCCCGGAAATTGCATCCAGGCGGCACCTGGAGAATATTAACGGGGTGCTGTCCCAGGCTCTGGAGGAAGCGCAGATTACCATCGATGACGTGGATTTAATCGGCGTTACCTACGGGCCGGGTTTGGTGGGCGCGCTGCTGGTGGGCGTAGCGGCCGCCAAAGCAATATCTTTTGCCAAGGATATTCCGTTGGTGGCGGTGAATCACATGCACGGGCATATTGCGGCCAATTACGTGGAATATCCGGAACTGGAGCCGCCTTTTATGGGACTGGTAGTGTCCGGCGGCCATACGAATATTGTTTTTGTAAAGGATTACAATCAATGCGAAACACTGGGAGAAACCCGAGATGATGCGGCGGGAGAAGCCTTTGACAAGGTGGCCCGGGTTATCGGTCTGGGGTATCCCGGCGGACCGAAAGTGGATCGGGCCGCGAAGGAGGGAGATCCCCACGCCATCGAATTCAAGCGGGTGTATCTGGAGCCGGGGAGCTATGACTTTAGCTTTAGCGGGTTGAAAACGGCAGCCCTGAACCACATCAATTCCTGCAGACAGGCGGGAAAAGAAATCAATGTGGCGGACATGGCCGCCAGCTTCCAGGAAGCGGTGGTGGAAGTCATCGTGAACAAAGCGATATCCGCAGCCCGGGAATTCGGGCAGGACCGAATCGTTATGGCCGGCGGCGTGGCCTCCAACTCACGCCTTCGGGAGATGATTCGGGAAGAAGGAGCGAAATACGGAATTCAAATAATGCAGCCGCGGCCGCTGTACTGCACGGACAACGGCGTGATGATTGCATGTTCCGCTTATTACAAAATGAAGAAAGGAGAATTTGCCGGTCCGGATCTGGATGCGATTCCGGGCTTGGAATTCTAGATTACAGATATGCTGATAATGTCGGCCAGTGAAATTGGCAAAAGTTACGGAGTGGATGTGATTCTGGAAGATGTGTCTTTCAGTGTCAACAAGGGAGACCGAATCGGAATCGTGGGACCCAACGGAGCGGGGAAGACCACGCTTCTGTCGATTCTGTCCGGCGAAGCCGCCCCGACTACCGGAAACTTCTACGTACGAAACGGATATACCGTCGGATACCTGAAACAGAGAAATCATTTTTTTTCCGAGGGAACGGTGCTGCGGGAAGCGGAGAAAACCTTTACCCGATTCCATGAGATGGAGAAGGAAATTCATCGGCTGGAAGAAGCCATTTCCGACCACGAACATCCGGATTTCAATCGGAATCTGGAACAGTACACCGCGCTTATGGAGAAGTACAAGGAGCAGGGCGGTTACACCTATAAGAGTGAGCTGAAGTCCGTACTTCGCAATATGGGATTCGGTGAATCGGAATACGATAAAAAAATCAGCATGCTGTCCGGCGGCGAACGAACTCGTCTGGCCATGGCTTGCATGCTCCTGAAGCAGCCGGATATTCTGATGCTGGATGAGCCAACCAACCACCTGGATCTTCGGATGCTGGAATGGCTGGAACAATATCTGAAGGCGTACAAGGGAACGATTATCGTGGTATCCCATGACCGGTACTTCTTGGACCAGCTGGTGAATCGGATTTTCGAGGTGAGCCGATGTCATCTGACGGATTATCGGGGAAATTACTCCGAGTATCTGATTAAGCACGAAGAGCGGATGGAAGTGGCGCTGCGGGAATATGAGAAGCAGCAGAAGGAAATCGAGAAGCAGGAAGAGATTATCCGCCGCTTCAAAGGACACGGCACGGAAAAGCTGGTGAACCGGGCGAAATCCAGAGAGAAGCGCCTGGCGCATATGGAAATGAAAGATCGGCCGATACCGGAAAACAATCGGATGAAACTCACTTTCCACTCGGAATACAAGAGCGGCAACGATGTGATGCTGGCGGAGGATTTGGAGAAATCCTTCGGCGAGCGGAAGCTGTTCGATCACGTCTCCTTCGACATCAAGAAGGGAGAACGGATTTGTATCATCGGGGATAACGGTGTGGGCAAAACCACATTGCTTCGGATTCTGATGGGAAAGGAGCAGGCGGACCGGGGATATCTGAAAATCGGTCACAACGTGAATTTCGGATATTACGATCAGGGGCAGCTTCTTCTGGATGAGAATGAAACGGTGCTGGGAGAGATGAAGAATGCCTATCATCTGTATACGGATACGGAGATGCGGTCGATTCTGGGACGGTTCCTGTTCCGCGGGGATGATGTGTTTAAGCAGATTCGCAGCCTGTCCGGCGGCGAGAAGGCAAAGCTTTCCCTGTTGAAACTGATGCTGTCCGGTGCCAATACCCTGATTCTGGACGAACCTACCAACCATTTGGACATCGATGCCAAAGAGGTGGTAGAGGATGCACTGCTGGATTTCGAGGGAACCCTGATTATCGTTTCCCACGACCGTTATCTTCTGCAGAAGCTCCCGACCCGAATCTTTGAATTGACGACCGATGGAATCGTGGAATACAAAGGGCGTTTCGATTACTATCTTCAGAAAAAAGAAGAACGGAAGGCGGCAGAAAGTTCCGGGGAGGAATCCAAGAGTACGTCTGACGGAGAACTGTCTGCCGAAGAAGAACGGAGACTTCGGAAGGAGCAAGAAGCGGAGCAGCGGCGACAGGAACGCCGCATTAAAGAGCTGGAAGGAATCATCGAGGACTTGGAAGCCAAAATCCAGGAGACCGAAGAGATTCTCTGTGCTCCGGAGAACATGTCCAATGTAGAACTCCTTCAGGAAAAAGGGGAGTTATTGGAACAATATAAGGCGGAATTGGAAGTACAATACGAGGAATGGATGGAACTTCAATAAAAAAACTTGCATAAAGCGCATGTTTTCACTATAATTAGCAATGTGATAAATTAAACGGAGGAAAATGTGATGACATTTGAAAAAATCAGAGAACTGATTGTAGATCAGCTTGGTATTGACGAAGATATGGTAGAGATGGACACAAATCTGATGAAGGACCTGGAGGGCGACTCTTTGGATATGGTGGAAATTATCTTGGGAATCGAGGAAACTTTCGGCCTGGAAATTCCGGATGAGGAAGCAGAGAAGTTCGAAACTGTACGTGACCTGGTAGAATACGTGGATGACCACGAAGAATAATTTCCGGGGTTGCGGTTCGTCTGCTGTGAAATAGAATTCAGAAAGAAGGTTGGTTAAGGTATGAAAAATAATACGAGAGTTTCGAACGCCATCATCCGGCGTCTTCCACGGTACAGAAGATATCTGGGAGATCTTCGAAGCCGTGGAGTGAAGAAAATTTCTTCCAACGAACTAAGTGAATTAATCGGTTATACGGCATCTCAGATTCGTCAGGATTTGAATACGTTCGGAGGATTTGGTCAGCAGGGATACGGATACAGTGTAGATCATCTGTATGCGGAGATTAATAAAATCCTGGGACTGGACAGAGAGTACAAGACGGTTGTCGTAGGTGTGGGCCATCTGGGACAGGCGATTACCAATCACATCCTGAACTACAAGTTTGGATTCAGCATTGTAGGTCTTTTTGACGTGAATCCAACTATTGTTGGATTGGCAATCAACGGCGTAAAGGTTCAGAACTCTTCCGAACTGGAGGACTATGTTCGAAACAACAATATCGATATCGGAATTATCTGCTGCGGAAAGGATAACGCACAGGAAGTGGCGGATACATTGGTTCGCGGCGGTGTAGAAGGTATTTGGAACTTTGCACCGATTGATTTGGATATTCCGGAACGTATTGCCATTGAGAACGTACATTTGAGTGAGAGCTTGCACACGCTGTCGTTCTTAATCAGCAGCAAAGAGCAGGAGAATCGTTAATTCGAAATGAATGCATAAAAGAAAATCCCGTAGCGAACGCTACGGGATTTTCTAATAATAAATCATGCATGATAGAATGTCTTGAAGAACTAAGCTTCTGCAGGTGCACCTACAGGACATGTATCTGCACAAGCACCACAATCGATGCATGCATCCGCATCGATAACATATGGGGAACCTTCGCTGATTGCTTCTACTGGGCATCCAGCGGCACAAGCTCCACAACCGATGCACTCACTGCTGATTACATAAGCCATGACTGTACCTCCTTTATAGTATTTATGGGTTGATTATAACACCTGTTTGGTAGTTTTGTAAACTTAACTTTAGTAAGGATAACTTAACGGGAATGGAAAGCACAAAAATAAAAAAATCCTTGAAATCGTTTGTTTTCAAGGACTTTTCATTTTTTGCAAAACCTAGTGAAAAGAAAAAACCTATATAATTTTTTCAAAATTCAGTTTGTAAGATACAAACAAGATACAAAAATCAAATTTTGAGCTTGTCAATTTCTCGAACCAAATCCGCAATATATGCGTGGGTGTACGT
>ERZ1034984.1433-NODE-1433-length-22412-cov-9.113432_pt1 | contig 22412 bp, 20 predicted proteins | sample MGYA00520589_ERZ1034984 | MGnify/ENA primary metagenome ERZ1034984 (study PRJEB33766, sample SAMN09781790) | gut metagenome | biome: gut microbiome | host: Homo sapiens | place: Madagascar | study: EMG produced TPA metagenomics assembly of the PRJNA485056 data... | reverse complement strand
AGCCGGAGATGGAGCCGAAAAAGGGCCAGCGCGTGGCCATCATCGGCAGCGGCCCTGCAGGCATCACCATCAGCGTACTGCTGGCCCGCCGCGGTTACGATGTGACCATTTTTGAAAGCCGCGAGAAGATTGGCGGCGTGCTGCGCTACGGCATCCCGGAGTTCCGCCTGCCCAAGAGCATTTTAGACCGCTACCAGAAACAGCTGATCAAGCTGGGCATTAAAATCCGCCCCAACACGGCCATTGGCCGCACCCTGACGGTGGACGACTTGCAGCGCGACGGCTACGAGGCGATCTTCATTGGCACCGGCGTATGGAAGCCCAAGGCTATGGGCATCCCCGGTGAAAGCCTGGGCCATGTCAACTATGCTATTGACTACCTTGTCGACCCCGATGTGTATGATCTGGGCGACAACCTCGTCGTCATCGGCGCGGGCAATTCGGCCATGGACGTGGCCCGCACCGCCTTGCGCAAGGGCGTGCGCCATGTCAGCGTGTTCTGCCGCCGTTACCAGACGGCCGCTAGCGTGCGCGAGGTGGACTACGCCAAGGCCGACGGCGTAGAGTTTTACTACGGCATGCGCCCGACCCGCATTACCGACGACGGCGTCTACTACAAGAAAGTGGAGATGGACGAGGACGGCAACATTACCTCGACCAGTGAGGAGCAGTTTTTCCCCTGCACGAGCGTGATCATCGCCATCAGCCAGGGCGCACAGAACCGCATCGTCAGCACCACGACCGGCCTGGAAATGAGCAGCCACGGCCTGCTTGCCACCGACGAGCACGGCCATACCACCCGCGATGGCATTTTTGCCAGCGGCGACGTGGTTTTGGGTGCCCGCACCGTTGTGGAGGCGGTGAAGTACTCCAAGCAGGTTGCAGAAGAGATGGATGAGTATTTGACCAAGCGCCGCGAAGAACACAAAGGCACCGTCGAAACCAACGAGAATCCGTAATTTGTAGGCTATGATAACAGGGCGCTGCCATCTACCGGCAGCGCCCTGTTTTTGGGTAAAATATTTAAAGTTTCTTTGCCTACTTTCTTTTCAAAGAAAGTAGGTCAAAGAAAGCAGTTCAAAACAGTACCACCGGGCCTGCCAGGTTTTGCAGGAGAGATACAATGCTCCAGCCCGCGATCTCGGCGGTGCGGCTGTAGACGTCGGATGTCACCTTCAGGCCGTCGGTCTCCATCGTGATGCAGTGGTCATCCCCGGCGAAGCCCTCAACGCTCGTTATTTTCGCACCCATTGCATCGGGGCCGATGCTTGCCAGCGCGGCAGCGACGGCGACATTGACCTTGGTGGGCAGTACCTGGATGGCCTCAGCGGCAGTGCCTGCCAGCACAGTCTTTTCGGGCGTGGTCATCAGTTCGTCGGTGAACAGCGGCGTGTTTTTCAGCGACGCCGGGCCTTTGTGGGTGTGGATCTCGGCCGTGATGGGCTGGCCCTTGGCCTTGGCCATCAGCGCGACCGTGTGCAGCACGTCAAAGCCGCCCACCGCGCCGTGGGGCAGGTAGATGCGCCCGCCGTGGGCCTTGGCCGCAGCGCAGGCTTTTGCATAAAAATCGGCATCCGCAAACGCGCCGATGCTGATGGGGATAAAGCCAACCCCCGCTTCCAGCACGGGCAGGCAGCTTTCCTTGGCAACCTGCACCGCTGCCGTTTCAATGACGTAATCCGGCTTCTGAGCCAGCACTTCTTCCAGCGTTGCACAGGCCACACCGCCCGCTTTGGCGCACAAAGCTTCGGCGTCCGGCAGCTTGCGGCTCATCGCCGCGCAGAGGGCATAGTCCGGCAGCAGACCGCTGGCAACCGCATCGGCCACAATGCTGCCGAGCTGACCGCAGCCCAAAATTGCAATCTTTTTCATGGGGCGCACTCCTTCTTACTTGCTGCCCTCATTGTACCACGCGGCACGCAAAAAGAAAACCGGGACGCGGCAAAAGGCAGAGTTGGATAAGGCTATATTTTGAGCGATGGGAGAATGACAAACCGATACGGAACAGCCAGAGAGTGTTAATTTACACGCTCTCTGGTCATTTTGTTATAAGCGCATATAAATTCGCCTGGCTCCACGGACGTTATATTTTCGTCTGCGCTCTAAGTGTAGCCTGTGACTGGCGCACCGCTGGCGCTTGCAGCCTATTGACCCGATCGCACACGAATACAGTAAGCCCGTTCAGTCTTTCTCCCCAGTGCGGTCGCCCGCGTTGTCGTAGGTATAGATAGCGCTCTAGCTGGTTTTGGTAGCTGTGACAAGCGCGCCACATGGTGGGGCGTTGTTGCGATTTAAAGATATTTGGAAATCAGGCTTAAAAGACTTGCTGCCGGAATATTGAACCTGGTTTTATCGCCTTTTAAGCTTCTCTTCAAAACGGTTTTCAAATATACATACGGGCATATTAACGCTTCCACGTAACCTGAAATATTGTTCACTATCGTAGACGAATTTTTGGATGCGGCAGCTGAAGAGCAGTGCTGCGCTTTCCCGATATATGTTCCGCGTTCGTTCGCACTCCAGAAAATCCAGCAGCTTTGCGTACTTTTTAGTCTGTTTTGTGAACAAAAACTTGCTGGAATTCTTAATTCATAGATTCTAAAATCCCATTTTATGCGCTAGTTAGTACGCACGAAAGCACCGTAAAAAAGCACGCAAACAAGCCGTCTTCTGCAGGCATTGTTTCCGTGCTTTTGGTATGATTTAGGGGGATTCAATCCTCATTCATTCCGGCTTTCAGATGGACGAAATATTCAGTGAATTTCAGTATCGCGTTTGTCTTCGTTGAAGTACGGATTTGTGTCATTTTCCGTCGAAACTACGGCCTTACAGATCCACGCTTCCGCCAAAAATGGTAGTCTCCCAGTCTTAGTTGAATCGGTCGAATCCCAGATATAATCCACCGACACCTGCGAGCAACTTGCAGATCGTCTTTTTCACAAAGCCCTCCTTTGGTCACATCGCCGCCAACTCGCTTATTTTCCCCGCCCCAGAGCTGTAGCTCTCATTAACACCAACAGATTCCAGATTGTCAGTCTTATTTAGCAGGCATAGCACAGTTCGCGTGAAAAACCATCCATGGGATCCAAGCGGTAGCGGATCCGGGCCTTGTGGCGAACCTTTATCCATTTCATTATGTGATCCCAAAAGGATTTTATTGCATAGGTGAATCCGCACGGATTAAACGAACAAATATCCCACCTCTTTAACGGGGGATATTTGTTCATTCTGAAGATCCGGCTCATCTCTTGTCCGAACGGTCCCGGAAAGCGCGCACCAGCCTTTGGGCCTGCTGTGTGATACTTTCCCAATCGCCAACATCCACCAAAGCACTCAGGCTACCACCCACGCCTACGCCCACAGCCCCAGCTGCATAGTACTGTGGTGCGTTGTCAGCAGAAATACCACCCACAGCCACGATTTTTGCCTCAGGGAAGGGTGAGAGAATATCCCGGATGTAACCCGGCCCCATTCGTCCCGCAGGAAATAGCTTGACATATTCGCACCCCTGCGCTAGAGCGGCCTGTATTTCACTCGGGGTTAATACACCGGGAAGAACCATGATGCCGTTCTTTTGGCACAAAGATACAACCCCCGAGTGATAATTTGGCGCGACGATAAACTGCGCACCTGCCTTCAACGCACAGGCACATCGTTCCTCATCGGTGATCGTTCCCGCACCAATGTACATCTTTCCGTCCCAGATTTTGCGCAATTTTGCAACTGTTTCAAATGCGTCCAAGTTGTCCACCGCCACTTCAGCCATGCGGATGCCGCCTGCGTACAGTGCCTGCACCAAAGGCATTGCCTGTATGCAAGACCACCCACGCAAAATGGCGATAGTTCCCGTTTCCTGCAGCGCATGATACGTTTGCATAATTTTCTCCTTCCAATACAAAACAGACCTTTTTAACCATTTGAGACAGACGCCCCGTGCAGCTGGCGAATTTTCAACAAGCCACGGACACTGAGGCTGCCACTCTCTTCGTATCGAATAACGCGCAGATTTTGCCCCAGACTCAAGGGAATTCCCATTAACGGCAGACAGAACAAGAAAGCATCCGCAAAGACCTGACGCCCGTACAGGGTCACCTTTTTGTATTCCAATTCAAAAAGATGTCGGAACATTTGCCAATCCGCGTAGGTGAGAGCACCCAGTACCTGGGAAAGTGTCTGTTGCTGTGTAATGCCGTGCATCTTCTGATGTACTCGTGCACAGAATAGCGCGCGGCTGAGGCCGTATTGTTCGGCGGTGCGGAAACCCTGCTGCACACTGGCCACGCCCATCTTCCATCCGATAGTACCGGGTCGCGGCACTGAACTTTTTAAAATAGTGTGATTGCAGACAGCCCACAGCAGTTCTCCACTCAAGGTCGTAGCCGCCTGTGTGATGCTGCCATTCTCCACGTAGATAATTTTGTTGTGAGAGCCGAAATGGATAAACAGCTGTTTTCCGTCATCTTCAGAGTCAAGTGCTCCAAAGACCTCCGCTTCTTCACCGCGCAGCATATCAGTGTTATCCGGGCCGCCAGTTTCGAACCGGATGCCCGGCACAAAGCAAAACGGAACATTTGAGATCTCCGGGAGGGTACGTACCTGCACACTTGCGGCCAACCTAAATAAGTCCACCGGTGCTTCGATGTGTTTGATTTCGCACAGGCCGGTATCTGAAGTGATCATCCCTGCGGCGTATATTTCCTCGATGGAGCAATCCCATCGGTTCTGCAAGGCATTCATTTCTCGACGCACCGCTGCCTGTAAAAGATGATTTTGGCCTTCCTGCGCTGCGTCAACAGCACCGGTACGGCATTGGCTCTGCGCCAGGATCTGGTTGTTCTCCACCAGCGTAAAGCGGGTGTTGGTGGTTCCACCGTCCAGCAGCAGTAGGCATTTTCTCAAACGGCACATCTCCTTTTCCTTATATCCGGCCGAAACGGGCCAGCAAATCCTCCACGGTGGCACCGGCCATGATTGCACGCCGGGTCTCTTCCTCCCGGTCTGCCTGTTCCCGTGCCAGCTTGTATACTTCAGTCAGCCGATCGCTGGGAACCACCACAACACCGATCTCATCAGCAATCACCAGGTCACCCGGGCGAACAAGGACCCCACCGCATACTACCGGAGCATTGATCTCTATGGGTTCCTGGCGGCCAGAGTAGGCGGTGTGGGACGCACGGGGTCCCACCGACTTTGCACTGATAGGGAATCCCAGAAGGCGCGCTTCATCGGTGTCGCGGCAGCTGCCATCGATTACGGCACCCGCAATTCCCCCGTTATGCGCCAGACCGGACATCAGTCCCCCCCAGATAGAAGTTTCTATCTCGCCGAAAGCGTCGATGACGATCACATCGCCGGGGCGCGCCACCTGATACACAGCCAAACAGTCCACAATATCGCCAGCGGTCAGTTTCACGGTGATTGCTGGCCCGATAATCTTTTTATCCGCAGCACGCGGCTTGATGTCGGGATGCATGATATTGCAACGTTCCATTGCATCCCCTACTACACATGATAAAGACAACACATCTTCCATCTCTCGAAATGGGCGCACAAGTCTTTCATCAATATCAGGGCGCGGATGAATCTTTTTTTTCAAATGGCTCACCTCCTGTAATGTTTCAAACGGGGTTTGTGTGTGCTTAGTTTAGAACCTCCCCTGGAATTTTCATCAGATAATGCTCCTGTCCATTTTCGCATGCGAAGTAGATCTGCCGCACAGCTGGGTCCCAAAATCCGTGCGGATAAAAGAAACTTTCTCCCGTCTCGCACAGATCCGGACCAAGTTCGTGTTGCATCTAATTTCACCAACAAAAAGAATTCGACCCTTTGATGTGAGGGTGTTCTGGGCCCTCTCCCGCAATTTAAACTTCTTTTGCTTGTACGACCTTATGCACATTTTCGGTCGCCTCCAACACTAGACTGAACGTGCTTCCTCTGTTATAAATCTTTAATCCAGCTCTCCGCTGTGGCTGCAAACTTTGAATATCTCACATACTTTCTGCTAACTGTTTTCTTGTCAGGAAGGCTTCGTTTGCATTAGCTATTACACCCTCCATCCTCACAAATTTCTTGCTGTTATTCTTCCATTTCTTTCTCAAAAATAACCACTGCCGAAGGAGAAGGGATGTCCAGAGTATATCCTGTGTCAAAGATTCGCCCAGTCTTTTCGTCAAAAAAGAAACTTTGCATCTTATCCGTATGCTGCAGTCCGGCCACCAGCATTTTTCCATCTGAAGTAAACGCGAATTCTCTGCAGTGATCGCCCGCCAGCATCTTGTGGCCGAGCAGCCTGACCATCCCGTTTTCCCGGTCCACACCAAAGACGGCGAAGGAATTGTGTCCCCTGTTCGTCACGAGCAGATATTTTCCGGACGGATGAAAATGCAGTCCTCCCGCATAGTTTCTGCCCTCGTATCCGTCACAGCGCTGCGTGCTGACCACCTGAACCACGTGAAGTTTTTCTTTTTCTTCGGGTGTGTACCGCATGACATACAGTTCGCAGCTGGTTTCTGTAACCAGATAAAGGTATTTCCCATCCCGGCTGAATGCCAGCTGCCGCGGGCCGGTATCCTCCGGGAATTCCTCCCTCCACACCTGGTCGTGCGATGTGGCCCCGTACAGATAGACGGCGTCCAGACCGCAGTCCGCGACAGCAATGTATTTTCCTGCGGGATCAAGCATCGCCGCATGGACATGGGACTGCCGCCCATTGGGGTCGCTGTAATGAAATTCCCCCGCCGCTTCCAACAGGCGTCCGGCCCGGTCCACCGGGAAGATCATCCAGCTTCCGTTGCGGAAGACCGAAACGTAAACCTCCCGTTCTGCCGGCCCAAAGCTGATGTGACAGGGCCATCCCCCTCCCGCATAGGCTTGCCCGTTTCGGGTCAAATGCCCGTCCTCAATTTGATAGGAGGCAACTCCTCCGCCCTTTTTTCCCTCGTACTCCAGGGATTCCATCACCGCATAAAGTCTTCTGCCGTCCCTGCTGAGGCAAAGATATGCCGAATCCTGCGCAGCCGCCGTGTCGATCACTTCCATTATGCCGCTTTGCGTATCCAGAGACAGGGTATAGATTCCCTGAGAGCCTCTGAGCGAATTGGTGCCCACATATACATATGCTTTTCCCATTTTTCTTTCTCCTATTCATCCCACAATTCGCTAAAAGGAACACGCAGGCAATAGGACTGTCTGGTATTCTCACAGGCAATATACACGGCTTTCCTCTCTTCATCCAGAAACGCATGCGGATAAAACATGGATTCGTCCTGAGCCAGCAGCTTGTATTTCGTGCTCCACGAATGCATTCCGTCCTCGCTGACCCAGATGCTGAGGTTTTTCCGTCCCTCCATGCTTTCCGTTTCTGCACACGCATTGTGGATCAATAGGATTTTTCCTCTCCTGGAGAGCAGGGTTATCTTGGAACTGGCGCTGGGTATTCCGCTGGGATACGCATCCTGCCACGTCTCCCCGTAATCAAAGCTGTCGGAGCGGTACAGCTCCGTACACCCCTGCGCCCGCATCAGCATGATGACATGTCCCGCCTCTGCTTCCACGCAGTTGTTTTCCATCAGCACATACGGGGACGTGAGATACCCGGATTCTTTGAAACAGGTCCCGTTTTTCTCCCCATGGAGTACGCCGCAGCAGGACGGCCAGTGGTTGTGGATTTCGTTGGATGTCGGAATCTGCTCCCAATCCCATCTCTCCCTTACCTCCTGCCAGTACACAGGGAACAGCCATTTGCCGTTTGAAAGGACAATCCCCTTTCTCACGTTTACGTGGGATGCCGCCCCCGGGAGCGACACCGGTTCACTCCAGGTTTTTCCGTTGTCATCGGACACGGACAGAAACGTACAGATTTCCCGATACCTGCTCTCCGCAGCATAAGTATGCACAAACATCATCGGTTTTTCTGCGCCTGTAAAAATTTCCGTCGTATAGGCAGCCCTTTTCCGATGATAGAAGAGAACCTGCGGGTCACTCCATGTCAAGCCATCGTCATAGCTTCTCGTCACCAGTGTGATGTTCTGGTTCTCCGGCTCTGTATGGCCCCCGCTCAAAAATGTACAGATCAGCGAACCGTCCCCCATTCTTGCCAGAACAGGTTCCCGGGCATGCCCATAAGTTTTGCTCACATCCAGAATCAAATTCGCCCTGCAATTGAATTGCTTCACATTATCCCCTCCTCAGAGAATAGTTCCATCGCATACGCTCCATCCAGAGGTATCTTGCAGATCCGCTTTCCGTCCGCTTCAAAGACTTCCAGACTTCCCTGATTGTCCTCATATGCTTCGTTCGACGCGAAAATCCAACGCCCTTTTCTGTCCGTTCTCACATTCCGCGTCCATCCCGCCGTGCGAATGCGCCGGGATAACGCCAGCGCTCCACTGCTGCGGTCTACCTGAAAGACCCTGATCTCGTTTTCGCCCCTGTTGGACACCAGCAATCCGCTTCCATCTGCAAACACGCGGATGTCGGCTGCCAGATTTTTCTTGCTGCCAGCCCCGGTCAACAGGCTTTGCCGCTGTCTGCAAATCAATTCCTCACTCCGGCTGTCCCATGTGTACCTGAAAAGTTCACTTCCCAGTTCCGTTACAAGGTAATACTCCCCGTTGCCAGCATGATAGGCCATGTGTCTGGGTCCGCTTCCTGCCGGGAGCTCCGTCTCCCCAAGACATCGAAAAGACAGCCTGCCCTGTTTTTCCTCCAGTATCAGCCTGTGGATTTTGTCGGTTCCCAGATCGGGCACAAACAGCTGGCCCTCTTTCGTCTCCAGGACAAAATGCGGATGAGAAGCCTCCTGCCTCTCCCTGTTTGCGCCATGACCCGGGAAAGTTTTCCACGCCGCAACATCCGACGGGCAGCCATCCCGGAGGGACACAGCAGCAATCGCGCTGCATCCATATGCGGCGACCCATAAAAAACGCCCGTCCCGGCTGACTGCCAAATAGCTGATCCCAAAGAACCCGTATTCTTTCTCCGCCTTTTGCAGTAGGCTTCCGTCCTGCCTGATCGAGTACGCGCGGAGCCGGCAGCCGTTGGGTTTCTCTTCTGCCGCGTACAAAGTCCTGTCTCGCTCACAGATCACCAACGCAACCGCCGGGAATGGGCTCTCCCTTCCTTCTGCGGACAGCTCCTCCTTTTTTTCGTCAAAACAGAACCGATAGATGCCGTCCGCGTTGCCCCGATTGACTACGGTGCAATATAATTGAATTTCTCTGTTCTCTGCCGTAACTATTCACCCGCCTTATCCACCAGGATTTGCAGTTCCCCATCCACAGAAACCATCTGTTGCGCCAGAACGTCCTTTTCCCGGAACTTTGCCATCAAAATTTCTTTCTGCTCAAACCGACTGCGATCATAGATGATATAGATCAGCCCGTCCTCTCTCTCCACCCCGTCAGGGTAGGATACATCCTCTCTGCAGTCCAGAATCAGGGGCTTTGACCAGGTCTTGCCGTCATCTTCAGATAAAAATGCGGCAAGGCGGTTCCTTCTTCCGCTGGATGCGCCCCCACCTTCCTCCGGTGCATGGTTGACCAAGAGCAGGCGCCCGGAGCGCAGCCTCCGAATAAAAAATCTGGCATTAGGCCCCCATATGCCGCTTTTTCTGACCTCGCGCCAGGTTTTTCCCCCGTCTGGAGAGAATGCCTCTCCGATCCCCGTCTTCAGCCGGAGAAGCATCCACAGCGTTCCGTCCTGCTTCTCCACCAGCATGTGCTCGTCATAGAATCTGTCCGGCATATCGACGCCGGACAGATACCGGAAATGTCTTCCCTGATCCGACGACAAATACACATTGGCCAGCCGGTTGGGCCGGGAGGGGTTATATTCCGAGGGAATCGCTTTCCATAGGCTGACCGGCAGGAGCCATTCACCGGTATGCAGCACTGTCGGCTTGTTCAGCATCACTCCATCCCCGATACGGGACGGAGCGCTCCATTCCGGACGACTTACATCCGGTGCCTCGCATGTGGCATACCAGCACCCGGCTCTCCCGTCAAAGCCGCCGTAGCTCTGCGCCCAAAACAAGAAGACTCTTCCATCCGGCGCCGTCCACAGACAGGGGTCAAACGCCCTCACGTTTCCGGCCGGATCAATCGCCAGAACCGGTTCGGACCAGGTCTTTCCGTCATCATCGCTCTTTTTCAGCAGAACATAGTTCTCCGCGCCTTCCCCCTCTCCGCCGCTGTAGAAGCAGACGTACAGCCTGCCTCCCCGCGTTCTGGTGAGAGAGGGGATTCCCTGCCATTTCCTGTTTCTTCCGACGTATCTGCCGCCGAGCCGTCCTGTCGCCATGTTCGCCGGTTTCAGCGCTTCATCCTTTTCCAACATCGTCCTCTCTGTGACCGGCACCTGAGCAAGGCCATACATGTCAGAACTCCTCCCCTCCCAGCAGAAACTCCCGTTCTTCGTTTGAAAGTCTTCCCTCAGACGCCCGAATGCTGTTTTTGAGCTCTTCTTCCTTCCATGGCCCCACGATTGGGATCACCTGAAACGGCTGGGCGTACAAATAGCCCAATGTAATTTCCAATTCGGAACGGCCCGTCATCTTTTTCAGCATGGACACCCGCTGCGCCCGGTGCATGGTTGCTTCATTGAAGAAAAACTCTCTGGGGAAGCTGTACTTCTCGCTTGTCATAAAGTCTTTTTCCCGGTAGAGCGTAAAAAAGCCCGCCGCCTGAGAGGTATACGCCGTAATCGGCCTTTGCGTTTGCTGATGGTACTGGAAAATATTCTCGTTCACGCAGCTTTGCGTTGCCTCCAGGACAGCCTCCTCATTCGCCTTGGCCAGGTTGAACATGATCTCATCCGCGGAAAAACCGGCAAGGCCATGCGCCGCCGCATAGCGGTCCGCTTCCTCCATCCTCTCTGCGCTCCAGTTGGAGCAGGCAAAATAGCGTACCAACCCCTCCCGTTTCAATTCATTCATTGTTTCCATGATTTCCCCCACTTCCCTTGTGGGATCATCCTGATGCAGGTAGTACAAATCAATGTAATCCGTCTTCAGGTTCTTCAGGCTGTCGTGCAGGTCATGCCGGATTTCCTCTCTGGAAAGGCGTTTCTTTCCCTTTTCTCCCTCATTGTCCGCGGCTCCTTTGGTCGCCAGCACCACCTTATCCCGCAAGTGATGGAAGGACAGCCACTTCCCGATCATCATCTCAGACAGCGGCAGATTCCCGGGATTCCACCTTCCGTATACATTTGCCGTATCGATGAAATTTCCTCCTTCCCCGATATAGCAATCCATGATCGCCAGCGAAGTCTTCTCGTCCACCCGGCTGGCAAGCGCCCCCGTTCCGAGGGCAAGATCGGTGACCCGCAGCGATGTGTTTCCTAATCTGACAAAACGCATGATTTTTCTCCTTTTTGAGTTCTTTCTGTTATCCCTTGACCGCGCCCACTGTAATTCCCTTGGCAAAATATTTCTGGAAAAATGGGAAAACAATGATCAGCGGGACAATTCCAATGACCGCAATTGCCATTCTGACCGTGATCGTAGGCATTTTTGCAAGCGCGCTGGCAGCATCCACATTTCCGGACATGCTCTGGGTCATAAACTGGATGTCCAGCAGAATGCGATTCAAATAATTTTGCAGGCTGAACAATTTCGTATCTGTGATATACAAAAGCCCGTTATACCAGTCGTTCCAGAATCCTACTCCAATGAGGAGGCCTACCGTCGCCAGGATCGGCGTGGAGATCGGCAGCACGATTTGAAGGAAAATCCTGAATTCTCCCGCCCCGTCTATCTTGCCTGATTCGATCAGCTCATCCGGGACGTTCCCGTCAAAATAAGTCCGCATCAGCAGGATGTTAAACCCGTTTATCAAAATATTGCTGGGGATCAGCAGCGCCCACAGCGTATTCTTGATGTGGAACGTGTTGACGTACATCAAATACGTGGGCACCATTCCGCCATTGAACAGCAACGTGAAAAAAACGTAAAAATTCAGTCCCCTGCGCCCACGGATGATTTTTCGGGAAAGGGCGTATCCAAACATTGCCGTAAACAGTAGGCCCGCCACCGTGCCGACCAGCGTGATGAAAATGGAAATCCCGTATGCCCGCGTGATGGTCTCCGACTGCGTCACCAGATATTCATACGCACCCAGGCTCCATTTCTCGGGAAAGAAGGAATATCCGTTTTTGAATACCGTATCGTTGTCCGTAAAGGAGGATATCACCAGGAGTAGCACGGGCAGAACGCAAAAACAACACACCAGGCAGAGAATGGCGTTGGCCACAATTGCCGACGCAGGAAAGCGCCTCTTCTTCTTCATCACTCATTCCTCCTAAAACATCGCGTCTTCGGGGCTCAGCTTTTTCACTACCAGATTCACCACAAGAACTAGGATAAATCCGACGACAGACTGATATACGCCCACCGCCGAAGCCATGCCGACATCCCCCATCTGGGTAAGCGCGCGGTACACATAAGTATCGATCGTATTGGTCGTGCTGAAAATTGCTCCGGAATTCTGCGGCACCTGATAAAAGAGGCCAAAGTCAGAATAAAATATTTTCCCCACTGCCAAAAGGGTCATCATGATCACGACCGGCTTCAAGAACGGAAGGGTAATATACCAAATCTGCTGCAGTTTGCTCGCGCCGTCCAGCTGCGCCGCCTCAAAGTAAGAATTGTCTATCGCCACCACAGTGGCAAAGAAGATGATGCTCTGAAACCCGAACGCCTTCCACGTGTTGACAATCGGCAGTATGATCGGCCAGTATTTGGCTTCATTGTACCAAGAGACAGAAGCCATCCCCAGAGGCTGAAGAATTCCCTTGTTCAGCAGCCCTGTGTCAGTGCTCAAAAAGGCAAACACCACATAGCTGATGATAATCATGGAAAAAAGATAAGGGAGCAGAATCACCGTCTGATAGACCTTCAGCGCCGTTTTCTTCCTGACCTCATTGAGGAGGATCGCAATGCATACGCCAATCACCGTATTCAATGCGATAAACAACAAATTGTACAGGATGGTGTTCCGGGTAATCACCCAGGCAGCGGAATTCTTAAACAGGAATTCAAAATTTTTCAGCCCTGCCCAGTCGCTCCCCCAAATTCCTTTTCCGTAATCATAATTCTTGAATGCCACGACGAGGCCGCTTATCGGGAAATAGTTATTGATCAGGAGATAAAGCGCTCCTGGCAGCATCATCAGATACAGCGGATAAGTCTGTCTGATATATAACAGTGTTTTCTTCACTTTGATCACATCCGTTCATCTTCATTTTTCAGCGTAATTCACCTACGGCCGGGTCATGGTGTCCATGCCCGGCCGTTTTGGGTTAATTTGCCGCAGCCCACTCGTCCAGCTGCTTCTGCTTTTCTGCAATCACCGTATCAATTCCCGCGTCCTTCAGCGCCTGAATAAACTTGGGAAGATTTTCGTCCGGATCAACAACGCCGTTTTCCAACGGAAGTCTGTACTGATCAAAAACTGCCTGCACGGCGGCCACTTCTGTCTTTACATTGGAAGGATCAAATACAAATCCCAATGCATTGGATCTGATCGCGCTATCGTTAAATTCCTTGAACTTCTCGTTGAGGTTTTCCGGGTCCGTGTTCCAGATGTAGCTCAAATATCTGTTGCCAAACGCATACGTCGCGCTCAGGGTATAGCCCGAAGTATCTGCGCTCACTCCCTCAGGATAAGTGATCCACGTGTCGCTTCCGTCGACATGGGCGTAGTGAGTCCCTTCCACGCCCCACACCAGCGCATTGTACACATCTGCATCCGTATACAAGAGGTTCAGGAATTCCAGAACCTTTTCCGGGTTTTCGCAAGTCGTCGGAATGGCTTGGATGATCGCGCCCACCTGCTGCGTATTGGTGAACGCCGGATTCACGATTACGGCATCGGATTTGATTCCGGTCATGTTGCTGTTATCCGTGGGGACGCCGGGATGAATGAGCGACAAGGTTGTCGCTACCTTTCCGGTTTTGTAATAGGAAACGCCGGTGTCCGGGTTCGTGGAGGCGTCAGGCAGGATGTATCCCTTTTCGTTCCATTCCCGTGCCTTTCTCACAGCATCTTCATAATAAGGAGTTTCAAACAGATTGACCAGCTTCAGGCTCCCCTGCCCGTGATCGAGAAGGACACCCATATCGTCCCCCATGCTGTCATGCTGCTTGAAGAAGCTGTCCAGCACGCTGGTCGTCTGGCCCTGCGGCTGTGTGACATACATGTCCGGCTCCCCTTCTTTGATCTTAGCGAACAACTCATCCACCTGATCCACGGTCAGGGCGCCCATCTTGTCGTTGATTTCAACACCGTATTTCTGGGCAATGTCGTCCCGGATGATGAGTCCGTATGCATTCGCCATGTCGCGGATGGTGGGGAAACCGTAAATTTTCCCGTTGATTGTCGTAGCCTTGATAAAGTCTCCCTCTACGTCCAAAAGCCCCGGGGCATGCTGCTTCACCATTTCCTCATCGAGACCCATGATTTTGTTGGAGGAGACATCGGTCGTGAATGTCGTCCTTGCCGAAGCGTTGTACAGGTCCAGCTTCTCCCCGCTGGAAATCATAAGATTGATCTGCTGATCGTAGTTTGCCCCCGTCATCGGAAGCAGTTCCACACGCGCACCGATCTTCTCCTCCACCAGCTTGTTCAGGTTTTCCTCCACCAGATCCCAGTCCGGCTGCTGCATCCACACATCGAATGCGTATACAATCGTGTAAGGCTCTTCGCCGTCCGTCCCGACCGTTGATGCTTTCGATTCCTGCGACTGTCCTGCGGAGCTGCTGCAGCCCTGTAAGCTACAGCTGCCTGCCATCAGGCTCAATGCCAGAAACAGCGCGATTCCTTTTCGATTCCTTTTCATAATGATCTCCTCGTGTTATAAAGTAGTAGTTATTAAAGTCCCTCTCCAAGGACAAAATTCTACAATAGACAAGGTGCTGTGGATTGGTTTAAACCTCCTACCGCAAGACGGTTTCAGAAAGGCTCCAACCATGGCTCTTTGTTTTTAGTGTTAATCAGTTAGATACCGCCAGACGGTTTATATAGAACGAGGTTACATAGCAAAGAGGTGTGGCTCTAAGCAGCACTGTAAAATAAAACGCCGGAGGTAAAAAGAAATGATTTTTGTTGGTATCGATGTTGCAAAGGACAAGCACGATTGTTTTGGGGCTTGACTTTTAATAGTTAGTCTCTCTCCGTGGTATTGTGGCTTCGATACCTTTATTATAGAAATCATTCGCCCCGGATTCTACCTCAAACTCGACCAGGATTTATGAATTTTCTACCTTGCCGTCAGGCCGTTCCCAGAGCGCCCGTGCCCTGCCCGCCAGCTCACCCTCCAGAGGGCGATGCGGCTGCTCAGGAGGAGGCCGCTCCTGTAATTTTTTCAGAGAAGCATAGTAACACAAGGGGAACTGTGCTATAATGAAACCGTCAGGGCGGGCTGCAAAAAGAGCTGTATCTGGCGCAGAAAAGATAAATTGTCATCTCGATTTTGCCGGAACAGGGTGATAATTCGCCTCATTTAGTTTATTTTACGTTCCGAATAAGAATGATAAAATCTTCAAAAAGGGTCTTCCTGTCGTCAGGCGCAAAGCGGTATCCCAGATATGAGGCTTTTCCGCTCGAGGCTGAATACAGTCTCCGGGGACAGCCGGAGCTGAAGGATTTGCGGCCCCGATGGAGAGGGAGGGAACATGGATGCTCATTAAAATTGGAAGATCCTTTGTGGGAAGGACGGTTCTGATTATTGCCGCCTTGATTAGTATTATGGCGGCGTTGCTTTTTTACTGCAATCTGTATGCCACGCGGGCGGTCCGGGAGAGGGTGTCTGATTCCTATTTATCCATGGGGAAGTACTATACCAAAGATCTGGACACTAAGCTGTACGCCATCGCAGAATATCTGGCGGGAAGCAGCATGGAGTCGGATTTCCAGACGATTGTGTATGCGGATGCGCAAAACCGCAAAGACAAATATGCCTTGGCAAAAGAAGCGCTGTATTTGCAGATGTCTCAGGATATTCTCATGTACAAGCCGGTGGAATACTTTTTCATCTATTCACCAGAGGATATGATGCTGGTGCCGTCTACCACACAGACCAGAACGCTGGACAGCATCGAGATGAAAGAAGGGCTGTCTGCCCTGATGGAGACAGTCATTCAGAGGGCGAACAGATATAACTCCCAGTGGGAACTTGGCTATATCCATGGGGAGCGATATATTTACCGGTATCTGTGGTTCCAGGACACCTGTCTTGGAGCCTGTGTGAGTGAGAAGCAGCTTTTGGAAATTCTTGGGGAATTTAGTCTCAGCGACTACGATGTGTTTTTTCAAACCGGCGAAAGCGGGGAGGAAAACATCAGCGACGATGACCTGCTGATTCGAATCCCCTCGGAATACGGGAATTTCGACGTTGTAATCAGAGTCCCGTCGGAACGCCTGTATGAGGAATTGCATGTCTTTTTGCACCAGAGCCTTTTTATCATTCTGCTCCTGATTATTTTGCTCCCAGTATTTTTCCTTTACTTGCACCATATCATGATCGTACCGATCCGCAGCATCGTCAACACGATGCGCGAGGTCGGCGACGGAGCCACTTCCATCCGCATACCACCAATCAAAAAGCTGTCAGAATTCCAGCTGATTGCAAAGACCTTCAACAATATGATGGATCAGATGGAACAGTTGAAAATCGACATCTACGAAAAGAAAATTGCCGAACAGGAGCTGTACATTCAATGCTCGAAGCTGCAAATCAATCCTCACTTTTTTCTCAACTCCCTCAACACCCTGTATTTGCTGAACAAGCGAAGGGAGCATGCGCAAATTAACAAGATTCTCACCTATCTTCTGGATTATTTCAAAAACGTCTTTTCCGGGAAAGGAGATATTGTCCGGCTGGAAGACGAGGTAAATCTTGTTTTGAGCTACGCTGCTGTACAGAAATTCCGCTATGATGGGAATATCCACATCCATTATGAAGTGGAAAAGGCTGCGGAAGAGGTTCCGGTCCCTTCCATGGTCATGCTCACATTTGTGGAAAATGCAATCAAGTATTCGACAAATTATTCCAAAGAGTTGGACATTCGCCTTTACGCCGCCCTGTCGGAAGATCAACTGGTCATTCAGATAGAAGATGACGGCGGAGGATTCCCGGAGGAAATTCTCCAGGCGCTTCGCGAAGGAAAGCCCATCTATAAAGAAGACCGGGAGCACATCGGCATCAGCAATGTTGTCTCCCGGCTGAAACTGTATTATGGACAAGAGGCTTCCATTACGTTTGAAAATATGGAGTCCAGCGGCGCGCGCGTATGCATAAAACTTCCGCGGAGGAACAGCAATGAGATTACTACTTGTTGACGATGAACGGTTGATTCTGGAAGAGTTGATCACCATTACGGATTGGAAGCGGATTGGAATCAGCCATATTGAGACAGCGGGCAACGTGGAGCAGGCAAAGGGCATCATCCGGAATCACAGGCCCGATATCATCCTGTGCGATATCGAAATGCCGCAGTCGAGCGGGCTGGAGCTTTTGGCGTGGTGCAAAGACAATGCGCCCGAAACGGAAACGATCATTTTAACCTGTCATGCGCAATTCTCTTATGCGCAGACTGCCGTCAGGCTGGGCAGCCTGGACTATCTGCTGAAGCCAGTCACGGAGGACACGCTGATCAGGGTGATCCGATCCGCCGAAGAAAAAATACAAAGGAGGCGCTGGGAAGAGGAATTCAACAAATATGGTGAGATGTGGATGCAGCAGCAAGAATACTGGAGAGAGAAATTCTGGGAGGATCTCTTTTTGGGAAGAATCGGGGAAACGCCGGAGGAATGGAAGAGGGAGGCGGAAAAGAGAAACCTCTGTGACGAGCTAAAGGATAATGTCATCCCCATACTATACCGTTATCATTACGATCAGGCAATCGGGGAAACGGAGCCGGAGGGTCTCAGAAGGCGGGGGCTCAGAGATTGGCTGGAGCAGGAAGGAAGAAAAGCAAAGGAGGTTTTGCTTGCGCCCAAAACCGGCCTTCTTCTAATTGAGGCCAATTCGGAAGAGGAAGAAGGAAACAAGCTGAGAGAGCTGCTGCTCCGGGCCCCTTGGGAAACTGCGTACACTGCTTACATTGGAAAAGCTTGCAGCTGGTCCCAGTTGCGCCAGGAGATGGACCGGCTACAGGATTTAATGCTGGACAATGTGGCCCGCAGCAAAGGGATTTTTCTGGCAAAATCCATGAAAAAACGTCCGCCCTTCCCTCCTTTGGCAATGGACGAATGGGGCGGCCTGATGGAAAGCGGCAAGGAGAACGTGGTGCTGCGCTGCTGCTTGGCATGGCTTCAGGAGGGGAAACAGAACGAAGGCCTGACGAGAAACTCGCTGCAGCTGTTCCAGCATGATATTGAACAGGTTCTGTACACGGCATTGCAGGACAGCGGGATACAGGCGCATCAGTTTCTCTATAAGGGGAACATGCTGAATGAACGTCTGGAAGCGGTCAATACCGTGTTGGAAATGGAGAATTGGCTTCGGAAAATTCTGTCCAGCGCGGCCCTCCTCTTGAGGGAAGCTGGAGAGTCGGAGAGCGTGGTGGCACGCGTGAAGCAGTACGTGAGAAGTTCCGTGGGGAAAGATATTTCGCGAAAAGACGTCGCGGATAGAATGTACCTGAATCCCGATTATCTGGACAGGGTGTTCAAAAAGGAAACCGGCATGTCAGTGAACCGGTTTATCACGACGGAAAAGGTCAATATGGCAAAAAAACTGCTCAACAAAGGCGAGCTTTCGGTGAGCGAAGTCGCATCCCTGTGCGGCTATACGAACTTGTCCGGTTTTTCAGCCATGTTCAAAAAGGAAACCGGCGAAAATCCTATCGATTATAAAAAACGCGTTCGAAGACAGATCCCGCTATAGTTGTTTTCCATTGTGTACTCCTTTTACTTTTGTTCAAGGGTGATTCGAGCTCAACTAACACGTTCTCATTTAAGAGTGGTTTTGCACTCTGACTTTCCTATTTAATATTATTAAAATTCATCTTGATCTTGTTAATCAATGCTCAAACTTTCACTCAAGTCTTATACGCCTACTCTTTGCACTCGTTTGAATATTCCTTGACAAACTGGGGCACCCGCTCTTTCACGCGGTACCGATTTTCTCGAACGGAAGACGGTATCTGCCGCTGACCATCTATCCTCCCCTGAAAAGTTTACTTTACCAGCTAGATTGACCACAGTGACCACTATTTGATCACCATGCACACAAACGCCCGCGAAGCCAATGCTGAAAAAGCTTCACGGGCGTTTTGTATAGTTTTTATATTTGTGTTTGTACACAACCGACGAAAACCAGCTTGAAATCGCGGTTCTCATTTATTGCCGCACAAAGAACCGCTTCGTCAACTGGATACTTTGAGATATTTTCCTTCCAAAGCAATCGAACAACTTCCTTCGACAGAATCAAGAATTTCAACAAAATGAAGAACATCCTCATTTCTTCCAATACTGTCTGCTAAATACGTACTTTTTATATTTTCAGGTGTTGGCTGCACATCATACGTTTTCACTTCAACAACTCCTTATTTAGATTACTTATCCTCTGCACCAATTTAAACTTCTTCTTCGGTTGCTTTTCCGCCCGGGCTAACTTTTCCAGCCGGGCGATTTCTTTTTCCATCTTTGCACGCTGCTCGTCCAGAGCGATCTGCTGTTCCAGCGTGTTGCCGCTTTGCATTTGAATGCCGCCGATTTCAATGACGACATTCTCCCACACAGCGTCCATTGTCAGACCTTTGAGTGAAAAGGCCAATGCAGACGGATCACACCACGGCGTTTGCAGCAGTGTGGTATGATAGACCGCCAGCTTTGCCTGTCCCTCGTGCTCCAGCAAAAGCACTATATTCTGCGGGATGAGTTTTGAGAGTGTGATCAGTGTTTTTTCGCTGAACTCTTTTCGTTTGAGCTGCACCTGCAGTACAAAGAATGCCTGCACCGTTTTACCCGGCACAAGGTTCAGTTTTGCGGCCGACACTTCATTGATGATCACGATGCGGGAAATGTCCGCATCGATTTTTGCCTTTTCCGCTGCGTTCATCTGGAACCGAGCGTAAATGGCTGTCTTGGGCAGCGGCTGATTCAATTCCGTAGATTTCGGCAACCTCAGCATCCGCTCACCTCCCGGATGATTCAAAACGAACGACTTAACAGGGAATGTTCGCTTTTTCGGCACACTCGATCATGTTCTTTGCCCCGGCGGACGCCCCATCCCAAAATACAATGGCCGCATCCGCGATCTGCGCCATTTCCGCGTTGCGTTTTACAGCGGCTGCCTTCCCGTAATAATGCCAATTTGCAGGGTGCTCTTCCAGTTGATATCCTTTTTGCCGGGCGTACTGTTCCCCCAGACGGTCGGCGCCTTTGGCTGTTCCGCTGACAATCACTACAGGCTTTTTCGGCGCCAGTTTTTGCAAATACGCGTCCGCCGCACTGATCAGCGCGGAATAATCCGCAAACTCTCTGCTGCCGGCAATCACAAAGCGGAACGCATCTTTGCGGCTGCTTTTTTCGGGGGCATCACGGACCACCAAAAAACAAACCAATTCAAAGTCATCCAGACCTTTGATCTTATTGGTCAGAAAACTGATTTGCTCGCCACCCAAAAAGCTGTTAATGTCGCTTTCGGCTTTCACTTCAATGATGGAAGAAATGGCATCCCCCAGCAAACGGGAAAAGCCTTCCATGTTTTTTCGTCATGCGTTTCCTTGTTGAAAGCACGGTACAGCTCCGGAATGGGCTGCGTTTTTCCCTTGCAGAGATACCGCATCTTATCCAGCATCTGCTTGGGGGAAAGATGGTCGCAGATAATCTCTCCCGCTTTGCTGATATAAACCATATAGAATGGATGCAGCCGGTTTTGATGGTCGATGTTGACCGTACCGGAACGATTCTTTAAAACAAAAATCACACCGGCAGGCATATCCTGCGTTGCGGCAGTCACTGCATGAAGGCCAAAAGGTGCGTGCTCAATATCAGGATTGACAAGATCGTGATTGGCGAACGTTCCGTAAAATATTCCCGCTGCGCTGCGCAGGAGGTCTCGATCTACTACCGCGACGTCGGGCTGCTGGATACTGCTGAAGAGCTCGATATGGAGAATCTTTTGTCTGACACTGCCGCTTCTGCATAACGGCAGAGAGACGCGGGCAGCTTTGCTGCCCGCGTCTCTCAAAAACACTATTTCGCTTATATTGTGTCCTTATCGCACGGTGCCTAAACGTCCTGGTTTGTTTTTGCTTTACAGCACTTCGCCGTGGCGCACCACGGTCTGGATGTTGAGCTGGTCGTCCACCAGCACCACATTGCCCCAGCGGCCTGCTTCCAGGCTGCCGTAATCAGCATCGACGCCGATGCTGCGGGCGGGGTTGAGGGTGGCGGCGCGGACGGCGCTTTCCAGCGGCACACCCATCTCCTGCACCGCACGCTTCATGCAGTCAAACAGGCAGGTCGCGCTGCCCGCGATGGTGCCCTCCTGCTCGGTCAGGGTGGCGCGGCGGCCGCGCACCGTGACAGCCTGGCCACCCAGGCTGTACTGGCCATCGGGCAGACCGCAGGCCATCATGCTGTCGGCAATCAGGATGACATGGTCATCGCCAAACGTGTTAAAGGTAAAGCGTACCATAGCCGGGTGGATGTGCACGTTGTCGGTGATGAGTTCGACCTCGGTGCCCTCTTCCAGCGCAGCGATGATGGGGCCGGGCGCGCGGTGGGTGATGCCCGGCATGGCGTTGTACAGGTGGGTCATGTGAGTGGCACCGGCGGCAAACGCCTCTTTGGCGGTGTCGTAGTCGGTGCAGGTGTGGGCAATGGAGATGCGCACCTCATCGTGGCATTCCTTGATGAAGTCCATATTGCCCGGCTCCTCAGGCGCAACGTCCACCAGCTTGATCAGCCCGCCGCTGCGTGCCTGCAAACGGCGGAACATCTCGGCGTTGGCGGCCATCACGTACTTGGGGTTCTGCGCGCCTACCTTTTTGGGGCTGATGTAGGGGCCTTCCATGTTGATACCGACAAGGTCCGCGCCGTGCTCGTTCTTGTGGGCTGCGGCCACGTCCATGATGCCGTTCAGGATCTCTTCGCTGAAGGTCATCGTGGCGGGGCAGATGGCCAACACGCCTTTGCTGGCCTCGAAATCGGCAATGGCCTGCAAACCTGCTTCGTCGGCATCGCAGAAGTCATGCCCGACCGCACCGTGGAAGTGGATATCGACCAGACCCGGCAGGGCGTAATTGCCTTTGGCGTCCAGCACTTCCTCGTTTTCCTGCGGGGCCGCGCCAAACACGATGCGCCCGTCACGGATCACAAGGTCTTTTTCCACAAAACGGCAGCCGTCTGTAAAAACTTTGGCATTTTTGATAATCATAGCGGAAAACCTCCTGCCATCAGATC
>ERZ1034984.1425-NODE-1425-length-22509-cov-33.721564_pt1 | contig 22509 bp, 16 predicted proteins | sample MGYA00520589_ERZ1034984 | MGnify/ENA primary metagenome ERZ1034984 (study PRJEB33766, sample SAMN09781790) | gut metagenome | biome: gut microbiome | host: Homo sapiens | place: Madagascar | study: EMG produced TPA metagenomics assembly of the PRJNA485056 data... | reverse complement strand
CGCCCTTCTTGGCGGCCTCGAGGAACTCCAGCACATCGAGCTCGGCACCCTCGCCCAAGCCCGCAGAGCCGGGCATCCAGGCACCGGTTGCCACGACCACGTCGGTGAAGCCCTGGGCCTTGAGCTCGTCAATGGACTCCACGCGGGCGTTGAGCTGAACCTTGGCGCCAAAGGCCAGGCAGAGCTCGGCATCGTGGGAGATATCGTCGCTCGCAATGCGGAACTCGGGGATCACGTGACGGACCACGCCGCCGAGAGAGTCGCGGGCCTCGAAGATAGTGACGGGCACGCCGGCGCGCGTCAGGAAGAACGCCGTCGCCAGACCGGCCGGGCCGCCGCCGATAACGGCAACGTTGCGCTCGGCGTCGTTGGCAATGGCCTGGGCGCGCAGCTTGGGCAGCACGGCGGTCATGGCCTCGCGGGCGGCCTTGAGCTTGCTGGCGCGGATCTGGGCACCCTCGGGCTCGTAGAACGCACGCTCGCAAGCACGGCCGCAGGGATGCGGGCAGATGGTGCCGGTAATGAACGGCAGGGCGTTGCGCTCGATGATGATGTTGAGCGCGTCCTCGTAGCGGCCCTCGTCAACAGCCGCCAGATAGGCGGGAATATCCTGCTGGATGGGGCAGCTCGTGCGGCACGGCGTGGTAAAGCAGTCGGAAAGCGGGCTCTTGCCGGCGACCTTGCGGTCGGGCAGCGGGCGCAGCGGCTTCTTGTAGAGCGGGTTGGTGAGCGAGTCGGTCTGGATCGCAGTCACGGCCTCGAGAGAGACGCCCGCGAACGGCTTGCCATCCAGGTCGGTAAACTCGCCGGCCATCTGGCTAAAACGCTCGTATCCACCGGGCTTGAGCACGTCGGTCGCCAGGGTAACGGGCCAAATACCGGCATCATACAGGGCGCGGATGTTGTAGACCGTGGCACCACCGGAGTAGCTGATGCGCAGCTTGCCATCGAACTGCTCGGTAATGCGGCGGGCAGCCTCGATGGTCAGCGAGAACAGCGAACGGCCGGACATATACATCTCGGTGGAAGGCAGCTCGTTCCTCGTCACATCGACGGGGAAGGTGTTGGTGAGCTTGACACCAAACTCCAGGCCGCGCTCGGCGCACAGGGCAATCAGGCGCTCGAACATGGGCACGGCGTCGACCCACTGCAGGTCCTCGCGGAAGTGTGTGTCATCGAAGACGATGTAGTCAAAGCCCAGCTCGTTGAGGCGCTGACGGGCAAACTCATAGCCCAACAGCGTGGGGTTACACTTGATGTAGGTGTTGAGGCCCTTCTCGGTGATGAGATAGGTCGCGATGCGCTCGATCTCGGCAGGCGGGCAGCCGTGCAGGGTAGACTCGGTGATGGAGTTGGACACGCGCGCCGGAATGGATTCGACAAACGCGGCGTCGACATGCTCAAACTTGTCCAGGTTGGCGAGCGCCCATGCGCGGCACTCGTTCCAGACGTCGGAGCCGCTGGCGTCCTTCATGCCCTCAATGTAGGCATCGACCTTGGGGCTCTTAATACCCTCCAGGTCATAGCCCACCGACATGTTGAAGACAAAGCCGTCCGGGCTGCCCAGACCGTACTCGCGAGCAATCAGGTGGCAGGCAAACCATGCCTTCACGTACTCGGCAAAGGCCTGCGGAACCTCGAGCTCGGTCGACCATTCGCAGTTGTAGCACTCGTCCTGCGCCACAATGCAGGGCTTGTTGACGCAACGGGAAAGCTCCTCGCCGTCCATAACCTGAACGGTCTTGAGCTCAAAGAAGCGGGAGCCGGCCACGTAGGATGCCACGATGTTCTGGGCAAGCTGCGTGTTGGGACCGGCGGCCGGGCCAAACGGAGTCTCGATGCGCTCGTCAAAAATGGGAAGCGCGCCCTCCTGGTTGGCCGTGACCATCTTGCGCACGCCAAAGATGGCGTCCTGGGTCTTATGCTCCTCGATGATCCAGTTCATCAGCTGCGAAAACGGGATCGGCCTCATGATGTCGCTCATAATGAGCTCCTCTCTGTAACGCCCGGCGAGACCGCGCGGCGGGCGCAAATACGGTGTAGCGCTAGCACAGCGCCGGCGACCCCGCGGAGGCCGCCTATGCGCGCGTCGGATGCGGCGAAACATCCGACGCGCGCGAATCTACTTGTGAATTAGTAGGTGCGATCGTTGAGCGTGCTCCAGAGCTTCTTGGACTCGGCCATGGTCCACGCGTTGATCTTTTCTTCATCGATACCGACAAACTCGCGATCCTTGTACAGGACGCGGCCGTTGATGATGGTGGTGCGGCAGTTTTTGCCCATCATGCCAAAGAGCATGTGGCCGTCGATGTTCTCCTCGCTCAGCGGCGTAAAGGGCTTGTAGTCCATAACGATAACGTCGGCGGCAGCGCCGGCCTCGAGCACACCGAGCTTGCGATCGAAGTACTTGCTCGCCATCTTGGCGTTGTTCTCGAACAGCATCGTCATGGCCTCGCACCAGCCCACGTTGGGCATGGCGGCGTTGTGGCGCTGGATGATCAGGAAGACCTTGAGGCTCTCGAGCATATCGTGGGTGTAGGCGTCGGTGCCCATGCACACGGGGATGCCGCGGCGGAAGAACTCGAGCACGGGGGCGCAGCCCACGGCGTTGCCCATATTGGATTCGGGGTTGTTGACGAGCCAGGTGCCGGACTCCTTGACGATATCCATCTCGGCAGGCGTCACGTGGATGCAGTGGCCGAGCATGGTGTCGGGACCCAGCAGGTTGTGCTGCAGCAGGCGCTCGACGGGGCTGATGCCACCGCGGTTGAGGCGGGAGTCCCACACGTCATTCATGCCCTCGCACACATGGATGTGGAAGCCGGTCAGGCCGTTGTTGGCCTCGGCCATCTTATCCATGGTCTCGTCCGACAGCGTAAAGGTGGCGTGACCGCCAAACATGGCGGCAATCATGTGGTTGTCGTTATCGCGACGCTCCTTGGCGGCCCACTGGGCAAACTCGGCGTTCTCGGCAATGGCCTGGTCGCATTTTTCCTGACCGCGGCGGTCGGAGACCTCGTAGCACAGGCACGAACGCATGCCCAGCTCCTGAGCTGCATCCTTAATGGTAAAGAGGCTGCCTGGGATCTCGCAGAAGCTCGCGTGGTGATCGAAGATCGTGGTGACGCCATCGCGGATGGAGTCAAGAATCGTGGCATAGGCGCTGGCCTTGGTGCCGTCGAGCGTCAGGTTGTCATCGATCTTCCACCACTGCTGCTCAAGATTCTCCAGGAAGTTGGTGGGGTTGCAGCCCTTAATGGCAAGGCCGCGGGCCAGTCCCGAGTAGATGTGGGTGTGGCAGTTGATGAGTCCGGGCATGATGAGGTTGCCCTGGGCGTCGACATACTCGGCATCCGGGTACTTGGCCTTGAGCTCGCACTCGGGGCCCACTTCGACGATCGTATCTCCGTCAATGGCGACCGCACCGTTTGGAATAAACGGGGTCTGAGCGTTGCGGGTAAAAACGGAACCGTTAGCGACCAGAAGCATGGATGCTCCCTTCAACATCAGAGGCGGGGTTTGACACCTCTGACATGGCGGAGTGCGAAGCGCCGGCCTACACCGGAAACGGGCCCTCTCCCGTCAACGCTTCACCAAAGGGACAAACCCTTTGAAGTGCGGCTTGGCGCCGCATGACGTCGGCGGACGAGGCGATGCGTCCGCCGACGAATAGCACCGAATTGGTTACTTCTTGCTCTCGGGCAAGACCAGATCCACGGCAGCGTCCTTGGCAGCATCGATGTGCTGAGCCACGACCGGCGTCTGCGGAAGGATCAGGTTAAGGACAATGGCCATGATGGCGGTGGGGGTTACGGCATTGGAGCCGATGACGGTGGACACCCAGGCGGGCATACCCTCGCCGGCAAGGCAACCGCTGGCCATCCAGATACCCAGGCCAAAGACGACGGAGGTACCGACGATGGTGGTAGTGCGCTGCGTGAGGCCCTCGCGGGTGAACATGCGCACGCCGTTCATGGTGATGGTGCCAAAGACGCCGACGGTCGCGCCGCCGATGACGGGCTGCGGGATAGCGGAAAGGACGGCAGAGAGCTGCGGGAACAGACCGGCGATGGCAAAGACGGCTGCGATGATCACAAAGACCCACTTGTTGACGACCTTGTTGGAGCAGATGATGCCCACGTTCTGGCCAAGGGCGCTGGTGGGAAGACCACCCAGCAGGCCGCCGACCATAGAGGTGAGGCCCTGGGACACGATAGCGCCGGAGAGCTCGCGCTCGGTGGGCATACGGTCGATGGAGCCCAGGCAGGCGGCGGAGACGTCACCGATAACCTGGATGGCAACCATGGGGAACACGACGGCGAGGGTAATGCAGACCTCGGGATCAAACTCGAGCGCGTAGGGCATGAGCTTGGGAAGGGCGAAGACCTGAGCGGTGGCGACGCTGGAGAAGTCGATCATGCCAAAGGGGATCGAAACGATCATGCCAACGATCATGCCAAAGAACACGGATCCCAGCTTGAGCGTGCCCTTGCCAAAGTTGGCGAGCGCAAAGACCACGGCGAAGGTGATAAGAGCGACGCACCAGGCCTGCGGAGTGCCCCACAGCGGCGTACCCATACCGCCGGCCATATACTTGACGGCCGTGGGATACAGCGAAACGCCGATGGAGAAGATGACCGTACCGGTCACGACGGGCGGGAACAGCCACTTGATCTTGCTGTAGGCCAGACCAAAGAGGACCGCGACGGCGCCGCCGACGATCTCGCCGCCCAGCAGCGCACCAAAGCTAAAGCCCGAGGCACCCATGGCCTGCAGAGCCGGCAGGAACGCGAACGAAACGCCCATGACGATGGGCAGGCCGCCGCCGATGCGACGGAAGGGAGCGAAGGCCTGAAGGGCCGTGTCGATTGCCGAAAGAATGAGCGCGACCTGAATGATGTCGGTGCTCTGCTGGCTATTAAAGCCGTAGACGCCGGCCATGATGACAGCCGGGGTGATGATACCGGCAAACGATGCCAGTACGTGCTGAAGGGCACACGGGATCATTTCCTTAACGGGAGGCATGCCTTCACGAGTGAACAGGGCTTCAGTGCCGTTCGTAACCGTCTCCTGGGTCATTTGACCACCAATCCTCGAAATAGTTGTTTTCGCATCTAACGCTCTATTGTGACGCAGTGCGGGGTTGAGGTTGTGCCTTCGTTGCATATCGTATTAAAGATGATTCTCATTCTCAATAATAATTTTTTGTTATCAGACTATTCTTGAGCTGAGACAATGAATTTCCGCAGGTCAGGAAAGTGTCTGGTCAAAATAACATCTAACTTTTCTTTTGGTCAACCGTTTACCGCCAAATTCCTACCGTTCGTCTGTATTACGCAATGTACCTGCGGATATACGAGATGAAGAGCACCGTGTTACCATGAGAAAAAATTGTTATGAACATTTCCGATTTCACCCAAAGGAGTTGCCCGTGAACGAGACCGTACGTCGCTTTTTGCCGATGGTCGATTTCCTGGAGCAGATACTCGGTAAGAACAGCGAGATCGTCCTGCACGATTTCTCGGATCCCGACCACGCCATCGTCGATATTCGCAACGGCATCGTGAGCGGCCGTAAGATCGGCGGTCCCGCCACCGATCTGGCGCTCAAGATCATGCACGACGCCAAGTATCGCGACCTGCCGTTTATTACGGGCTACGAGGGGCGCGGCGCCGGTGGCAAGACGCTGGAGTCAGCGACGTACTTTATCCGCGAGGATGACGAGATCGTCGGTATGCTCTGCGTCAACACCGATCTTTCCACGGTACGCTCCATCAACGCCATGGCCCAGCAACTCATGGCCTGCTTCGATGCTGTGCCAAGGCAGGCGGAGCCCGCGTCTATCGAGGTTGAAAGTCTTTCGGAGTCTACACAGGAGCTCATCGACCGCAGTATTTCCGAGTTGCTCGAAAGCCGCGGGCAGGATGTCGCCTCGCTTGGGCAGGCCGATCGCGTGGACGTTATTCGCCACCTTAACGGCAACGGTGTATTTATGCTCAAGGGCGCTGTTGCCTGCGCTGCCGCCGCGCTGGGCATCTCGGAGCCCAGCGTCTACCGCTACCTGCAAAAAGTTCGCAAGGAGGGCTAACCCGCCGATCCCTTGGGAACAGAGGGAAACGGATCATTTTTGTCGCATCGCTCGGCAAAAGACCCTGCAGCTCACACGCGCTGCAGGGTCTTTTTGCATGTCATGTTTAGCTGTTGCCAACGCCTTAGAGAGCGGCGACGACCTCGATCTCGACCAGACCGCCAGCCGGAAGAGCGGCAACCTGGAAAGCGCTGCGCGCGGGGAACGGCGCCTCGAACTTGGAGGCATAAATCTCGTTCACAGCGGCAAAGTCGGCGATGTCGGCCAGGTAGACCGTGGTCTTGACGACATCGGCAAAGGTGGCGCCGGCAGCGGTCAGCAGGGCCTCGACGTTAGCAAGGGACTGCTTAGCCTGGGCCTCGACGCCCTCGGGCATCTTGCCGGTTGCGGGGTCGATGCCCAGCTGGCCGGACAGGAACACCATGTTGCCGGTCTGGATGCCGGGGGAATACGGGCCGATAGCTGCGGGTGCGTTATCGGAAGACACGACGGTCTTGCTCATGTTTTTCTCCTTACGATCAGTTGAGAGAGCGTGAGCGCGGCGTTCACACCGGGAGGCACAGTTCGGTCTGAACACCGCGCTTGATTGGGATAGTAGGGGATGATTTTGCGCGGTGCAAGATAATTATCAGATTGCAATAATATTTTATCGCCCAACGGCGCGTACGGGCCGATGAACGGCGTGACTGGCGACCCACCTGAAGACTTTGTCCTGCTTAGGCTGCGGTCATCGTCCACCGCGACGGCGCCACTATACTTTTGAGTATCTGAGCATTTTGAAAGGCAGGATATGACCGCAACCGCCAGTCGAACCACCAACCGCAGACCCGAGCTCTTGGCCCCCGCAGGAGGCCCGGAACCCTTTGCCGCCGCACTCGCTGCCGGGGCAGACGCCATCTACTGTGGCATGGGCAGCTTCAACGCCCGCCGCAAGGCAACGAACTTTACCGACGAGGCCTTTGAGCAGGCCTGCCGTGCTGCACACCTGGCCGGCTCGCGCGTCTATGTCACGGTCAACATCGTCATCAAGCAGTCCGAGATGGGCGATGCACTGCAACTCATCCACCGCTGCTCCACGCTGGGCGCCGACGCCTTTATCATCCAGGACTGGGGCCTGTTCTTTGAGGTCAAGCGCACCATGCCCGGCATCGAGACACACATCTCGACCCAGGCGAACATCCATGATGACCGTGGAACCATCTGGTGCCGCGAGCAGGGCGCCGACCGTGTGACCCTCTCGCGCGAGCTTTCCATCGACGAGATCGCCGCCATTCACCATGCCGCGCCCGATGTGGACCTTGAGGTCTTTAGCCATGGCGCCATCTGCTTTTGCTACTCGGGCCTGTGCCTGCTATCGAGCTTTGCCATGGCGGGCCGCTCGGCCAACCGCGGCATGTGCGCTCAGCCCTGTCGCCTGCCTTACGACCTGATCGACGAGAACGGCCGCACGCTCTCCCCTGCCGGACGCGAGCGCGCTCTATGCCCGCGCGACACTAACACTTCGCGGCTCGTTCGCAGTCTGTATGACGCCGGCGCAGCATCGCTCAAGCTCGAGGGCCGCATGAAGGCGCCCGATTACGTGTACTCCATCGTCGATGTGTATCGCCACGAGATTGATGACATGCTATCCGGAGTCGCCGTTGCCAAGGACGAGGACGCCGCTCGCCAGCGCCAGCTCAAGCGCTGCTTTAACCGCGACTTTACGCACGCCTATCAGGACGGCACCTCGGGCGACGAGATGATGAGCTATGAGCGTTCCAACAACCGCGGCCAGATCGTGGGCACGGTGCTGGGCAGCCGCCCGGCCAACCGCGATGTGCGCGGCCTTAAGCCCGACGACCGCCGTCGCCGCGCCGCCATCGCCCGCATTGAGCTGTTTGAGCCCGTGGGCAAGGGCGACCTGCTGGAGCTTCGCCACGATAACGAGTTTGACCAGTTCCTGACCACCATTGCCGCCGATGATGCCGCAGCCGGTGAAGTCATCGAATGTCGCGTACCCCGCAGCATGCCCGAGGGCTGCCGCGTCCGCGTGATTCGCAGTCAGCGTGCCATCGACGCCGCCGGCGCCGCGCTCAAGCGCGATGTGCTGCGCCGCCGAGCTGTTGATGTGTCCGTCGTGGCGCGTCTGGGCGAGCCGTTTACCGTTACGCTCACCTGCTGCGACGACCCTTCGCTTACGGCCACGGCCACGGGCTTTACCGTCGAAGCCGCCAAGACCCGTGCGGTCGAGGCGTCCGATCTGGTTGAACACGTCGGCCGCATGGGTTCCTCTCCCTTTGAGGCTGTGAGCTTTGAGGTGGCGCTCGATGAGGGCTGCGGCATGGGCTTCTCCGCCGTGCACAAGGTGCGCGCCGCCGCCTGTAAAGCATTGGAGGAGGCCATTCTTGCGCCGTACGAGGAGCGCGCGAAAACGCTCGAGCTGCCGGTGCTCGACAAATGTTCGCGCCCCATGCCCGAGCACTACCGCGACGAGCCGCAGATCTGCGCTACCGTCACCTCGCTCGGGGCCGCCGAGGCAGCTCGCGCCGAGGGCGCCGCGCGCATCTACATGACCACCGATGCGCTCAAGGCTGACGGACTCTCCCCTGCCGATGCATTTGAGCAGGGTATCGTGCCCGTACTCGACGAGGTCTGCCGCGCCGTTGACCACGAGCGCGTCGATCCCTGGATCAATGCCGGAGCCACCGTCGCCGTCGGCAATATCTCCGAGCTTGCCCTGGCCGCCCAGGTTGGCGCCACGGCCGAGATTCGCTCTTGCCTGCCGGTTCACAACATACCCTGCATGGAGGCGCTCGCCAAGCGCAGAGCCGGTGCGTTTTGGCTCTCGCCCGAGATCACGCTCGACGAGATTGTCTCGCTCGGCGCCGCCGCGCCCGCGGCGCTGGGCATCACCGTCTTTGGACGCCCCCGCGTCATGACGAGCGAGCACTGCATCCTGCAGGTCGCCAACGGCTGCATCCACGATTGCGCCAACTGCCGCCTGCGCGCCCGCAAGCTCTCGCTCAAGAATATCGATGGCAAGGTCATGCCCGTGCGCACCGACATCCACGGCCGCTCGCGCCTGTACGACGCCTATCCCATCGACCTCACGCCGCAGGTTCCTCAGCTGCTCGATGCTGGCGTACGCCGTCTTATGGTGGACGGCACGCTGCTCGAGGCGGATGAGGTGGGCCGCGCCGTCGCCCGCGTCCGCCGCGCCGTCGAGGCAGCACAGGCCGGCCGCAAGCCCGCCGCCCGTCTGCGCGGGGCGACCTCGGGCTGCATGTTTGTGGGAATTAGCTAACCGAAAGGCTTACACGTGAACGAAGAACCTCAAGTCCTCTACTGCGACGCCTGGCTCATGGCCATCGACAAGCCCGCCGGCATGATCGTCCACGGCGACGGCACCGGCGAGCGCACGCTCACCGACTACGCCAGCGACCTGCTGCTGGCGATGGGCGACGGCTTTGCCGCGACTGACATGCAGCCGCTCAACCGCCTGGACCGCGACACCACCGGCGTGGTGCTGTTCTCGCTCGACAAGCAGACGCAGCCCGCCTTTGACCAGATGGTCATCGACCACGCTTTCGAAAAGCACTACCTGGCGCTCGCCGAGGGCAAGATCGACTGGAACGAAAAGCTCATCGACAAGCCCATCGCCCGCGACCGTCACGACAGCCGCAAGATGCGCGTCGGCGCAAGCGGCAAGCCGTCTCAAACGCGCGTCAAGGTACTCAAGCGTCTTAAGAGCCGTCGTGGCCTGCCCACGCGCTCGTATATCGATGTCGAGCTGCTCACCGGACGCAAACACCAAATCCGTGTGCATCTGGCGAGCGAGCGTCATCCCCTGGTAGGCGACGAGCTCTACGGCACGCCGCGTCCCTGCGGCCTTATGCTCCACGCCCACAGCGTGTCCTTCACGCATCCCGTAACCGGCGAGCACATCCACATCGAAGCCCCCTGCCCCTGGGAGCCCTAAACCACCACAAAGGGGACAGGCACCTTTGTGGTGGTTTTGCCGCGATGGCTCAGCCGCGGTCCCAAAACGTCTCGATCTGTAACAGTTAGAACCCGTTTTCCGGTCTATCTGTTACAGATCGAGACATTCAAATCCCCCTTAAGGGAAAATCTCAATCTGTAACAGCAACTCGGCAAAATCAGCCTCGGATGTTATAGATTTAGACAAACCACCAGCGTCGCCCCAAACAATCTCAATCTGTAACATCTAGCCTGCTTTTAACGGTCTGGTTGTTACAGATTTAGACAAACCGGCAGACAACGAAAGCGGCAACGCCCGTAATGGACGTTGCCGCTTTTCTATTGAGAAAACTAAATGGTTTTGACCTTGTCCCGTCGCTAGACCGTGATGACGTTGTCCATCGTCTGGTACTTGGCAGGCACCTCGCCCGCGGTGATGATCGTCGCGTCGCGGAAGTCCGCGAACTTGACGGGTGCTACCATGCCAAATTTGCTGGCATCAGAGATTACGAAGCGTTTGGCCGTATGGCGCATCGAGATGCGCTTGACCTGTGCCTCCTCGATATCGGGCGCCGTGAAGCCCTGCTCGGCGGCAATGCCGTTAGAGCCCCAAAAGCCGCAGTTGAAGTTGTAGCGGTCTAGAGTTGCCAAGGCATCGGGGCCAACGAGCGCCTCGGTCTCGGGTTTGAGCTCGCCGCCCAGCACCACGGTACGCATGCCGCGCAAAGCGAGATGCTGAGCATGGAGCACGGAATCAGTCACATAGGTGACCCCTTCGAGATGCGGAAGATGCTCGATGAGCCTGAGCGTCGTCGAACCCGAATCGATGTACACAAAGCTCTCGGGCTCTACCAGCGCCGCCGCACGGGCGCAGATACGTTCCTTGTCGTCGTTATGGAGATCGCTGCGCTCATTAAGCGTTAGGTCGCGCGTCACGTGCGCGCGCTCAAGGCTCGTCGCCCCACCGTGCACCTTGGCGATACGGTGTGCGCGATTGAGCGTCTGCAGGTCGCGCCGAATGGTAGACGCCGTCACGCCCAGGGCTTCGGCAAGCTCCGGCACGGTAACCGAGCCGGTCTGCTGAACCATCGACACGATCGCGTTGAGCCTATCTTCCGCTAGCATCGCTTACTCCTCCTCGGGGTACACGACTCCCCAGTCGGCGCGTAGCTTGGTCATCAGCTCCATAACATCAGAAGCATAATCCAGCAGCTCACGCTTAGAGTCGTCGCCGGCAACGGCCTTCTCAAGATCGGCCATCTCATAGCAAAGGGCGTAAGCCTCGGTGCCGGCGTGGACCTCCTCGCGGTGGCCGTCCGCAGTCCACACGATGGTCGCGTGATCGGCACGCGGATATTCGTTGACCTCGATGTAGCACTTGTCAAAGCTGATGACCGAGCGCTTGGGTTGCTTGGAGTGGAGCGTGAGGCTCACAACACCCAGCTGCTGCTCGGCATTACGGCAGACGATGCCGCCCGCAACGTCAACACCGGTCTCACAGGTGTTGCCCAGTGAAACGACCTCAGCGGGCTGGCTGGCCATAAAGAGACGCATGACGGACAGGGCATACACGCCAATATCGAGCATGGCACCGCCAGCAAGGTTGCGGTTGTAGAAACGGTTGGTCAGATCGCCGTACTCCTTGTAGCTGCCAAAGTTGAGCTGAGCGAGATTCATGCGGCCGAACTCACCGACATCCATGCGACGACGCAGTTCCTGATACAAAGGCATGTGGAGCACCGTGGTGGCGTCCATAAGGACCACGTTGTGCTCGTCGGCAATGGCGCAGGCCTCATCTAGCTCAGCGGAATTGAGGGTAATGGCCTTCTCGCAGAGCACGTGCTTACCTGCTGCCAGAGCGGCTCGCAGATAGGTGATGTGAGTGTTGTGCGGCGTTGTGATATAGACTGCATCAATGTTCGGATCGGCGTAGAGGTCCTCGACCGTGTCATAGACCTTCTCGATGCCATACTGCTCAGCAAAAGCCTGAGCCTTGGACAGCGTGCGGTTGGCGACGCCCACAAGCTTGCGGCCGGCAAGAGCGAGAGACTGGGCCATCTGGTTGGCGATAACACCGCAACCGATCACAGCCCAACGAAGCTCGGGAGCCGTAAAGATATCATCGGGGAATGGCTTGTCCTGGACCGAAGCGAACGCTGCCTTAGCGGCTGCCGCAGCGTCGAGCGGAGCCTGTTTTGAATCTGCCATATGTGCCTCCTGAATCATGGATCGTCTTGCATTTCTGACAGCTCTATATTCGCACACATGCGCGCGTCTGTGCGCGTTTTTGCGTATCTCACCGCTAAACGGTCATTATTGTCCCGTAAACAGCGCATATATACGCATATTCACGCAATCCCACGCACGCAAATACGCACAAATGCGAACCGGTCATTGCTCAGAGACAGGGGCTTATGCTTAGAACTCAAAAGACAGGATGATCCGCTTCGCCTCGTCGCTCATGGCGCGCTGCAGCTCTAAGGACCGTCCCAAACTGCCGACAGAAAAGGAACGTTCCAAACTGCAGACAGAAAAAGAACGTCCCCAGGCGCCGGCATTTCAAGAGCGCTCATGTAAGTCTGTCCCCAATGAGTGGGAGCAATCAGAGACCCTTTGCGAGGGAGGCCGGACGTGGCCTTCCTCGTTTTTATTCATGGACTTTAGTCCGTGCCGCACGGCACGCGCGGCATAGAAAGCCACCTGCTCAGCGGGTGGAGGCCAATTTCCGCTACGCGACAAAAACCTTCCCCCTAGCATGAGGATTGTTCAGGTCATCATGCTAGAGGGAAGGTGATTGCTGTGGCCCAGAAAGCCAACAGCCTCGCGCACACGAAATGGCTGCGCAAGCACCGCATCGCACCGAGATCAAGCTCATCGCCGCCATCGTCGAGAAGCACCCCAAGGTGCGCTTTGCCGCGAGCTGCACCTCGGCCCACGCCGACCTCTACGACCGCATGGAGCAGGCCCTGTGCGAGCGCGTGGCCAACGCGGTGGAGGTCGTCCGCTCCGACATCAGCCCCGCGCTTCTTGTCCACACCGGTCCAAACCTCGTGGGTGTGGCGGTCCAGGGACTCTAGCGGAGGCGGGGCGTCCTGCCCCAAAAACAAATGCAAAAGACGAGCGCTTCTTGCCGCTCAATTGGCAAGAAGCGCTCGTCTTTTCTTAACGCGTTGTATGGCGGAGAGAGCGCAAGTTACGCGAGCGCCCTTCTTGCCAGCTCGGCCGCGCCGAGGATTCCTTGGTCGCCGCCGCAGCCCGGGGCGCAGATGTAGCTCTCCATGTCCTTAAGCTCGGCGGTCTGGATGTAGCCACCCAGATATTCGAGGGTCTTCTTGCGGACGATGCCGTAGAGCTGCTCCTGGTGCATCACGCCGCCGCCGAGGACGATGCGGCGAGGCGAGTACATGAGCACGAGGTTCGCGCACATCTGCCCCAGATAATCCCCCTCGAGCGCCCACACCTCATCGTTGTCCGCGAGCTCGGCCGCGGGCTTTCCCCAGCGCGCGGCGATGGCGGGGCCGGAGGCGAGGCCCTCGAGACAGCTCGCGTGGCTCGGGCAGACGCAGCGTCCCTCCTCGGTGGGACGGGTCCTTACCAGCATGTGGCCGGCCTCGGGGTGCAGCATGCCGTGAAGGAGCCTGCCCGCGCACATGACGCCCGCGCCCACGCCGGTGCCAATGGTCACGTAGACGGCGTCCTCGAGCCCCTTGCAGCAGCCGAAGACCACTTCGCCGAGGCAGGCAACGTTCACGTCCGTGTCGTAGGCCACCGGAATCCCGAGGACGTCGGCGAACGCGGCGCGAAGACCATAGCCTCGCCACGCGAGCTTGGGGGTCTGCAGGATGGAGCCGTAGCGCTCGTCGGCGGGGTCGACGCAGGTCGGGCCGAAGGCGCCGATGCCCAACGCGTCCACATCGCGGGCGGCGAACCACTCGATCATCTGCGAGACGGTCTCGGCGGGCGCAAGCGTCGGGGTCTCCATACGGTCGAGGACCTCGCCGTCGCCGGACACCACGGCACAGACCATCTTAGTCCCGCCGGCCTCGAGGGCGCCGAGCCTCATTTGCTTTTCGCTCATGTGATCCTCCTTGCAAAGGGGCGCCCGCAGCCATGGTCAACCGCGGGCGCCATAACGTTGGCATGTTTCGAGGCGACCCTACCTGGGCACGCGGTCCTGCCTTGCGGCAAACGGGGCGAGCACGGCGTGCGGCTCGCTTTGGTACCAGTAGGCGACGGTGGAGATGTCATCCTCGCGCTCGTAGAGCTTGATGTCGTCGTTGCCGAGGTCCTGGAACGTCACGCGCAGGTCCTCCTTGAACGAGATCGGATCGGGAAGGTGCCACCTGTAGAGGCCGTGCCTGGGAAGCGCGTCGTCGTTGGTCGCGAGCATCGGGTTCGGGTTCGGCTTGCCCGCGCTGAAGCGGTCGCGCGTGGCGTCGCGCGTCGAGCGGTACGGGTAGCCGGCGAACAGCGTGTTGAAGCACTGCGCCTCGGGCAGCGCGTGGGGCGGCCTGTCGAGGAAGGCCCAGGCACCGCCGAAGTAGTCCTCGGCTCCCGTCGAGGTGACCGTGGGGAACTCCTCGTCGCCGTCGAGGAAGAACTTCATCTCGCCCTCGCCCCACCAATAGCGCTCCAGGGCGCACAGGGCCATGTAGGTGCCGACGTAGTAGCCCTTGCCGCGCACGCCGTCGAGCACGGTGTAGTCGACGCCCCTGCAGGTGCTGCGCTCGCGGTTAAAGCGGGCGTGGAAGTACATGGCGTCGTCCGGCACGTCGGTGAGCGCGTAGTTGAACGTGTAGAAGATGTACTTAATGAACCCGGGGTGCTCGCTCGTAAGCGTGACCTTGGCGTGCTTCCTGAAGGGCATCTCGAAGTAGCAGTTCATGCCGCCCGTCGGGTTCACGCAGATGGGCATCGAGTTGACGATGGCGCGCTCACCGAAGCCGTTGCAGAAGAAGTCGCCGACAGGGCACTCGACCGAGGGGGTCTCCTCGTCGTCCCAGTAGAAGCGCAGCACGAGGTCGCGCATGACGAAGCTGCCGGCGGCGGTCTTGTCGGGGACGGTCATCCAGATGTGGCGGATGATGCCGGGGCCCTCGATGTCCGCGAGCGTGATGGTCTCGCCGGACTCAAGGGGCACGCAGCACGAGCCCTTGCGGCCGACGCCGAGGTGGCTGGCCGACATGGCGGCGCGGCCCTTCTCGCCCGTGATGTTCTCGGGGGTGATGGCGCGGCTTTCCTCACCGCCGTGCATCCACACGTCCTTAAGGAACTCTCTCATCGTCGACCTCCTCTATTCATCGTCGTCGCACTCGGCGGAACTGGCACCGTTCACGTAGATGATCTGCTGGCGCGCCTCGTTGACGAGGGCGTCGAAGTCGAGTTTCTCGTCGGGGCGCGCGAGCGCGACCGTCATGGCGAGCGGGAGGTTGACACCCGCGATCACGTGGATCCGGTCGGAGGCGAAGCGGGAGAAGCGCTGGTTCACGCTGCCGCCGAACGCGTCGGTGAGGACGACGACCTCGTCAGTGCCCGAAAGAGCCGCCTCGATCGCCGCGTCGAGCCCCTCGCCGTTGTCGTTCACGTAGGCGCACACGGCGTTGACGGCGTCGCCCTTACCCGTAAGGAACTCGAGGGTGTCCTTGAAGCCCTGGGCGAGAAGGGAATGGCTCGCCACAACTATCTTTCTCATTGATTCACCAATCTCTTGGGTCGAAGCTAAGCGAGGATGCCGGCGGCGGAGGCGACCATCGCGAGGACAATCACCACGAGGATGAGGGCCGTCATGCTTGCGTTCTTCTTGGTAAGAAGGTAATACGCGCTTCCCGTGATGGCGGCGGGGATCATGGCAGGCAGGATCTTGTCGAGCAGCGGCTGAATCTCCATCGCGACGTCGCCGAAGCTGAAGCTAATCGGGCAGGTGACGCCGATGACCGAGGCGATGAGGCAGCCGACCACGGTGAGGCCGAGCACGGAGGCGGCGGCAGTGAGGTTGGGAAGCTTCTCGCTGAAGTCGGTGACGAGCTTCACGCCCTGCTTGTAGCCGAACTCGAGGGCGTGCATGCGGACCCAGAAGATGGCCAGGATGAGCGCGAACCAGATGCCGGCTCCCACGGGGTTGCCCTCGATGGCCATGTAGGCGGCGATGGAGCCCATGATGGTCGGGATCATGGTCATGAGCAGGGAGTCGCCGACGCCGGCGAGCGGTCCCATGGTGCCGATCTTCAGGTCTTGGACGGCGTCCGCCGCCGCTAGGCCGTCGCGCTCCTCCATGGCCACGCAGGCGCCAAGGATGATGGCGGCGAGCCAAGGCTGGGTGTTGTAGTAGCGGAAGTGGTTGTTGAGCGCTTGCTTATAGTCCTCGTCGTTCGTGTAGATCTTCCTCAGGACCGGCGAGAGGGCGTAGGCGACTGAGGCGCCCTGCTGGGTCTGGTAGTTGAAGGTGCACACGCTCATGAGCCAGCGCCAGTTCGCGTTGCGCAGGTCCTTCTTGGTGACCTTGTAGCCGGAGGGCTTGCCCTTGGCGACGGCGGTGATGTTCTCGTTTTCCATGGTTACTCATCCTCTCCGATGAAGGCGTCTGCGGAAGCGTGGGCGGCGAGCTCGGTGTCCCTCTCGGCGCGCTGGTAGAACGCGATCGCGAGGGCAAAGCCGACGATGGCGGCGCCGATGATGGGCACGTTCAGGAAGGCCGAGAGGAAGAAGCCGGCGAGCAGGTACTGGAAGTACTTGCCGGTGGGCATGTAACGCAGCAGCATCGCGATTCCGACGGCCGGGAGCATCTTGCCGGCGAGGGTGAGGCCGGAAAGGAACCACTGGGGCATGACCTCGAGGAGCCAGTTGACGGCGGGCTGGCCGAGGGTCACGGAGACAAAGACGGGCAGGGCGGCGCACAGGCCGAAGAGCACGGGGCAGACCCACAGGATGGCGTTCATCTGCTTGAACTTGCCCTCGTCGCAGAACTTCTGGGACTTCTCGACGACAAAGCCGTTGAGAATCTTGGCGACGACGTCGAGCTGGATGCCGAGCATGCCGACCGGCAGGCCGATGGCGAGGCCCGTGTCGGAGCCCAGGGTCACGCCGTAGGCGGTGGCGATGATAGCCATCGTGCCGTAGTCGGGAATGGAGGAGCCGCCGAAGCCCGCGACGCCGAGCTGCATGAGCTGAATGGTGCCGCCGATGACAAGGCCGGTCTTCCAGTCGCCCATGACGACTCCGGTGATGAGGCCCCAGAAAACGGCGTAATTGACGAAGATCATCGGGATGCCGTAGTAGTCCACGTGCTTGATGAAGGCCAGCAGGGTCAAAAGGACGACCTGCAGGATAGTGAAGTTGACCATATTTCCCCCTTAGATGAGGTCTGCGACGGAGACGGGCTTGTCGGCGGGCACGAACTGGGCCGTCACCTTGACGCCACGGGCGATGAGCGCCTTGTAGCTCTGGACGTTCTCGGCGGAGGCGTAGGCGCGCTGGGTGAGCTGGATGCCGTCCTCCTTGACGAGCGAGCCGCCGACGACCAGCGACGGGAGCTCGACGCCCGACTCGACCAGGCGAAGCATCGTCTCGGGCTCCTTGGCGATGACGAAGACCTTCTCGCGGTCGTACTTGCCCGCGGCGAAGTTCTTGAGCGCGGTCTGCTCGGAGATGATCGAAACGGCCATGCCCGCGGGGCGCGCCATCCTCATGGTGGACTTCAGGACCTCGTCGCCGGCGACCTTGTCGTCGATGACCATGACTCGGGTCGCGCCCGACACCGGGGCCCACTGCGTCACGATGATGCCGTGAAGCAGGCGATTGTCGATTCGTGCCATAACAACACTCATGTTTGCTCCTATCAAATGAAGTTTTGCGTTCGGTACTGCCTCGGCACTATCCGGATTCGCGCCGGGCAAGGGGTTATCGGATTATTGAGGACGCGCGGTCAGCTTGCGGCGGCGCGGGGAAGGTCACTCGTCGAGCAGGAGGTCCGAGGAGCCGAGGCGCTCTTCTCGCGCCGGGGCGGCGCTCACGCTTATGTAGTCGAAGACATATGCGATCTCGCTTGCGGGAACCTCTACGCGATAGCGCGTCGAGATGCTCGAGAAGCTCTGCCTGAAGGACTCGATGAAATCGGCGCGTTCCTCCTCGAAGCGGTCCTGGCCAACGTAGGTCTCAATGGGGTTTCTGGTAACAAGGCGCTCGACGAGACAGCAGAGGTGAACGTAGAGCCCAATGATGGCGTTGCTGCCGATCTTCTCGCCTGTCCTGCGCTGAAGCTCGTGCACGGCGCTCTCGATCTCATGGAATAGCCGCTCCGGGTCGAGGATGGTGATGGAGCGGATGACGTTCTGCAGCGTCATGTTCGAGAGCAGCTTCTCGTGGAAAGAAGAGAGCTCGGAAGCGTCAAGCCACCTGCCGAACACGGCATCAACCTTAGAGGCGGACGCCGTCGACATGATGTCCTCGAGGGCGACGAAGGGGACGGAGGCGACCCCGGGGTCTCCCGTGCCGATGACGGCGCAGACGCGGTGCTCGGAGAAAACGGCGTCGTTCGACCCGTTCGCGACGAGCTGCTTGAAGGGCCTCGTGAGCAGGCGCGCGCCTATGGTGCGCGGGAGGCTCTGCGAGACGAGCTGGCGTATCCTCTCCGCGGCGTCGACCCCGGACTCGGAGCAGAAGACGATGGCGTCCTCACGGTTGACGCGCTCGATCACCTTGCAGTGCGTCACGCACGCGGCGGTCGCATCGCCAAGAACCTCGGCGATGGACTTGCCGCCGAGCAGCCCGACCCCGATCTCGAGCGCAAGACCGGTAGAGACGTTGTTCACCACGCCGATAGTGGAGTCGGTAACGTTCTCGAGGGCCTTATAGGCCTCCTCCAAGGAGCCCATGTCGACGAGGAACACGACCCCGGTACAGTAGGAATGGCGGTCGACGAGGCGCTGGAGCGGACCGACGATGTCCTTCAGCTGCTGGTCGTAGGGCATGTCGACAGCCTCGTACACATGCATGCCGAGCATACGGTTCGCCGCGTCGGCGATGCTCGTCGCCGTTGAGTAGCCGTGGGACAAGATGACGCAGAGCGTCCGAAGGGCCTTCGCATCGCGAGACTCCGATGCGACGCACAGCGTCAGAAGCGTCTTCGTGAAGTGATCGAGCGAGATTCCCAGCGCCCCTTCCACGTCTGCGGCGACCTGATCGGAGACACTCGAGGCAAACGGCAATTCGGAGGTCACGGCACCGAGGAGATGGGAGATTTGCTCCGCACAGGCAGACTTTCGCTTAGCCAGGCCGATACCCGGCCACAACTGCAGGCAAATCTCCTGGGCCAGTAGAAAAGCGACCTTCCTCGAAAGCTCGATGCCATAAGAAGAGCCTGCGTCGGCAAGGACCGCGCCCACGACGCGCTCGAAGGCGCGCGACCTCGAGGAGGCGACGCCGTGGTCGAAGATCAAGTGATCCTCAACGCCGCGCACAGCGGAGACAGCTTGCGAGACAAGCTCGGAGACAGAGAGCTCCCCGGCGCAGAATCGCTCATCGAGGGAGCACAGGGCATCGAGCGCCTGCTCGACCGGCCCTGTGCTCTCGGCGGCATCCAGAGACGCGTCGATCAGAACGCCATCGTCGGGCTGTTGATCGATCTGCGCGGAGGAGAGGAGCCCGCTGGGAAGAAGATACGGGCGAACGACGACGTAGTCGCCCTCGCGATTGAGGAACGCTTTGGCACAGCAGTTCGTCACGCAGGCGCGCAAGCCGGCGATGTTATCGGAAAAGTCCGCGTTCACGAGGCAACGGTATGCGCCGCGGCTGATCTTCACATCAGAACCGATTCGGCACCCCTCGCTGCGCAGGAAGCTCAAGATGAGATCCTCGCGCTCCTCGGGGGTCCGCTCCTTGAGTGAGGGGACGCGGGCACAGATGGGCATTTTGCTGTAGGCCGAGGAAACCTTCAGGTCATCGGCGGAAAGCGTCGTCGAAAGAACGAGGCGAGCGCGCGGCGCATCCTGGGAGGCATCGAGCCCGAGGGCCGTCGCAAGGCAGTGCTCCATCGCAGAGGGAGAGAGTGCCTCGATGCCGTTGACAAAGACCACACCCCCGCGCGCTTTCGCGATCGACTCGTCAAGAAGCCCGTTGAACGAGGCGGCGTCCGGGACCCCGGCGCAGTCGATGCGCACATAGGAGGAGTCGCGGGACAGCAAGCCCTGGTTCTTGCCGTACTCGTACACAAGGCGAGAAAGGAAAGACTTACCGACACCCACGCCGCCGCTCAAGAGGATGGGCAGGCCAAACGGAGGGTACTGAACCGCAGCCTTGCACTGCTCGACAACGGAGCTGAGGCTCATGTCGAAGCCCACGGCACGCGCGAAGTCGCGGTGATCGGCGATTCCCGTCGCCTGGATGAGGTCGGCGAGCGAGGCGTACTCGCTTGCAGAGAGCTTTACCTGAAAACGCTTCTGGAACGCGCGGCGATGAAAATAACGGACAGGCCTGCCCGCCACCTTAACCACAAGACCGGCGCGAACAAGGTCGTTGAGGTACTGGCTCGCCAGGCTCCTGGAGATGATGAGCGTCTCGGCGATGTCGGAGGTGGACAGACGGGCAAGGTCGTCGAGCGAGACGGCAGAGGTGAGGGCCTCGAGATGCTCGAGAATCCTGTCCCTCATGTCGACGGGTTTCTTTGCCAAGCTGTCCTGTGTGGTCTTGTCCATGACTTCTTACCTCCTCGTACAAGGAGTATAAGGGGAGAACAGAGAACGGAAGGGGGCGCGTGGGGGAATCAACAGCTCCGAGGAAAAGTCCACCACTTGAGGGGCAGAAAACAACGGCCATTGAACATTCAGGGCCGACGCTCAACACTTCGGCTCGACACTTCGCTTTGGAAAGGGCCCGGCGCGCCGGGGTCCCAACATAAAGAAGGGCCCCGGCGCGCAGGGCCTAAAGCTTAACCATGCGCGCGGCGATGCGGGCGCAGTCGCAGGCGGCCTTCTTCTCGAAGGTGTTGTAGTCGACGACCCGGCCCTCGGCGCAGGGCTTGTCGCTGATGGCGCGCACGACGACGAGGGGCACGCCGTTGAGATAAGCGGCCTGCGCGATGGTGCAGCCCTCCATCTCGCAGCACAGGTCGCCGAAGGTCGCGAGGATTCGCTCCTTCTGTTCCGCGGGCGAGACGAACTGGTCGCCGGAGACGACGCGGCCCTTGAGGACCTTAATGTCGGGGGCGACGGCGGCCGCGGCGGCGCACGCCGCCAGCAAGGGCCGGAACGGATCGCGCAAGATCAAGGCGTCGCCCGGGAGGTCGGGCGTTACCGTCAGCCGGCGCCGCGTCTGCCGCATCATGAGGGAGAACGGCCTGGCCGGCGCATACGGCAGGAAGAGGTTCAAGGTGCACCCCGGGGCGGTCAACGAGGCCGACGTGTCGAACGTCGTCGCGCGCGGCTTCGGCGGCAGGGCGCCGTGCACCCATATATGCAGCGACTTGGCCTGCGTGCGCGTCGGGGCGTCGTGGAACTACGTCTGCCTGCTCGTCGACCTCTGCAACGGGGAGATCGTCGGCCGCTCCGAAGGACCGAGGAGGGACGCGCGAGCGCCGAGCCAAGCTCTTGGATTACGTGCACTGGTACAACAACTTCAGGATCCACTCGACGCTGGGCTACATGTCGCCGGTCGAGTTCAGGGAGGCGGGGCCGTCCCTCCCGGAATCGTCCAAATAAGTGTTGCCAATCCATAGCCAATCCAGCCATCATCTTCGCGAAGGCGGACGTCAGGAAAAGCTCGGCTTGAGCTCGGTCGGACGCGGTCTGTGGGGCATCATTCAGGCTCAGGGGGTCTCCTTGTCTTCTTCGGTCGCAACCTGAATGATAGGGACGGCCCCTTCTCTCTTTCCCCTTCGTTTTCGACGCGTCACCCTCTCGGCGGGCTTAAGGCCCGCCGAGAGGGTGCAGGGGCTACGCCCAAACCCCAAAAACGTAACGCCGTGCTCGAAGCGTTTCCGGACGTCAGCGTAATCTCAAATCCCGTTCGTCAACTCATGGGCAAGCCACCTGAGACTACTCATTTCTCCTACTGGCAATGAAGACCTGCGACCTGCAGTTTTGCAAACTGCTTGAAAGCCACCTGCGTTGATTCACTTCCTATTACAGCTGGCGGCTTGCACGCGAAAAGGCATTTAAGTTTCAAAACGGGCGTTTTCGGCGCTATCGAGCCTCCAAAGGCATCCCGCCGCGCCCTTTGGGACAAAAACTCAAAGCCCTGAGTTCGAAAATAGTTTTTGGAGTTGTCCCGACTTTTGCCCCCGAAGCCGACGAAACGCGACAGGGTGTCACCTGGCGGCACTCGATTCGAGACGGCACCGAAAACTGGATGCAACCGGAATGACAGGACGGCAGAACCGAAGCCATCGAGTAGGGATAGAAAAAGGCCCGGGTGCCATGGCATCCGGGCCTTTGCTAGCAACTTGATGTTGCGGGCAGCTTAGAACTTGTGGC
>ERZ1034984.1420-NODE-1420-length-22547-cov-5.997421_pt1 | contig 22547 bp, 20 predicted proteins | sample MGYA00520589_ERZ1034984 | MGnify/ENA primary metagenome ERZ1034984 (study PRJEB33766, sample SAMN09781790) | gut metagenome | biome: gut microbiome | host: Homo sapiens | place: Madagascar | study: EMG produced TPA metagenomics assembly of the PRJNA485056 data... | reverse complement strand
TACGAAAGGACGTGATCTCATGATCAATTATTCGGAAGATCAGGAAAAACTTTATCATCTGCAGGTGGGGCGCGGGGAGGTCGGGCGCTATGTGCTCCTGCCGGGCGATCCCAAGCGCTGTGCGCAGATCGCGGCGTATTTTGACGATCCACAGCTCGTCGCCGACAGCCGCGAGTTTGTGACCTACACGGGCACGCTCGATGGCGAAAAAGTCAGTGTCACCTCGACAGGCATCGGCGGACCGTCGTCGGCGATCGCGCTGGAGGAGCTCGTGATGGCTGGCGCCGACACCTTTGTGCGCGTGGGCACCTGCGGCGGCATGCAGCTGGATGTGAAAAGTGGCGACATTGTCATCGCAACCGGCGCCATCCGCATGGAGGGCACGAGCCGCGAATATGCGCCGATCGAATTTCCGGCTGTCGCCGATCTTGACGTGACGAATGCGCTCGTGCAGGCGGCGAAGGCGCTGGATCTGTCGCATCATGTGGGCGTGGTGCAGTGCAAGGATTCTTTCTACGGCCAGCATTCGCCGGAGACGAAGCCGGTGGCTGGTGATTTGCTCTATAAATGGGAGGCCTGGAAAAAACTCGGCTGCCTGGCGTCGGAAATGGAATCGGCGGCGCTTTTTGTCATCGCCAGCCATCTGCGCGTGCGCTGTGGCTCCTGCTTCCTTGTCATGGCGAACCAGGAGCGCGCGGCGGCGGGGCTGGAAAATCCTGTCGTTCACGACACAGACGCAGCGATCCGCACCGGTATTGAAGCGCTGCGTCGGTTGATCGCGCAGGACAGGGAGGCGTGAGCATGGACGAGCAGACGATCCGCACGTTGATCCGCGAAGCGATCAGCGCGCGCCGCCAGGCCTATGCGCCGTACTCGCATTTCTGCGTCGGCGCGGCGCTCCTCACAGCGGCAGGAAAAATCTACAGTGGCTGCAACATCGAAAACGCAGCTTACACGCCGACGAACTGCGCCGAGCGCACAGCGTTTTTCAAAGCGGTCAGCGAGGGTGAGCGGGATTTTGCCGCGATCGCCATCGTCGGCGGAAAAACAGGCGAAGCGCTCGCGCCGACAGCGCCCTGCGGCGTCTGCCGCCAGGTGATGCGCGAATTTTGCGCGCCGGAGAAATTTCGCATCATTCTCGCGACAAGCGAGGAGGATTATCAGATCCACACGCTGGCGGAATTTTTTCCGCAGGGCTTCGGCCCGAACAATCTCCTTTCAGCTACCTGAGGAAACAGTCACTATCCGACTGGATGAAAGTGCTTACCCATGGTAAAATCTCTGCGATGCGGTCGAATGGCATTCTTGCCTGCGACCGCCGTAATTATTTGGATTCATTTTTTATTTTGCGAAAGGATGATTTGCGTTCAATGAACACTGCGGAAAACATCAAAAAACAAAAATTCCTTGGCAAAAAAGGGATGGTACTGTTTATCACGCTGATGAACATGTTCATTCCGCTGTCGACGGACCTCTATCTGCCGGCGCTGCCGACAATGAGCACTCACTTTGACGCGTCGGCGTCGCTGGTCAATCTGACGCTTGTCAGCTTTTTCTTCTTTTTCGCAGTTGGCACGATCCTGCTCGGGCCGCTCTGCGACAAATACGGCCGCCGCAAGGTGCTGCTCATTTCCAGCGCTATGTACACGCTTGCCAGCGCCAGCTGTGCGCTTTCGCCGAATGTCTATGTCATGATCGCTGCGCGCGTTTTCCAGGGCATCAGCGCTGGCGGGATCATTTCGGCTTCCACGGTGCTTGTCAAGGATTGCTTTGCTGGTCGTCAGCGTGAAACGATCCTCGCTGTTGTGCAGTCGGCGTCTGGTCTGGCGCCAATGCTTGCGCCGGTGCTGGGCGCGCTGCTTTTGCAGATCACAGACTGGCGCGGCGCTTTTGAAGTGCTGACGCTCGCCGGGCTGGTCGTGTTTGTGCTGTCGTTCCTTTATCAGGAAACGCTGCCGGAGGAAGAGCGCCTCACTGAATCTGCGTTCGCGTCGCTGGGTAAGCTGGTCACTGTCGGCAAGAACATGGGCTTTTTTGTGCCATGTATTATTTTCTCGCTGTACAATTTCGCCTTCATGGGCTACATTTCTGTGTCGTCGTATATCTACGTTGATTTCTTCGGCCTCAGCGAGCAGATGTATAGCTATTTCTTCGCGGTGAACGCGCTTGTTTCGCTGCTCGGGCCGGTGATCTATGTGCGCTTCCTGACGAAGATGAGCAAGCAGAAGCTCATCTACACCTGCTTTGTCGGCTACATCGTCGCTGGTGCGATCCTGCTCTGCTTCGGTCAGATCATGCCGCTCTTGTTCTGGATCGGGTTTGCGCCGTTCACGTTCTTTGGTTCGCTGATCCGTCCGTTCAGCTCCAACCTGCTCCTGGAACAGCAGAAGGGCGACACGGGCTCGGCGTCTTCGCTGTTGAACGGGATCTTCACTGTCATCGGCAGCGTTGGGATGATGGCGGTTTCTGCTGCGTCCAACGGCGTGTTCGCGCTTGGCGTGGTGGTGCTTGCCAGCGGCGTTATCAGCGTGCTCGGCTGGACGCTGCTCATGCGCTCAAAGATCACCATCGTTGGCGTGAAGGAATGACCCGCTACAATCCACGTGCGTTTGCGCGTGGATTTTTTGTTGCACCGGGAGCTGCTTTTGTATTACACTACGTCTGTAACGAAAGCAGGTGACAAATTTTGCAAACACTTGATTATTATACGATAGACGGCGCGCTGGGCTGGAGCCAGGATTGGTTCCGGGACTGGTGGATGCATCTCGGCGGCTGCGCAGCGGTCACGGCCTGCGACTGCAACATTCTGCTGGCGCGGGACCATGGTCTGGCGGCGCTCTATCCTTTCGATCCGCAGCTGGTGACGCGGCAGGATTATGAGCGCTATGCGATGACGATGAAGTCCTATCTGCGGCCACGACGCACGGGCATCGACCGGCTCTCGATCTATCTCGAGGGGATCACGCGCTTCTGGCACGACCGCGATATTTTTTCGCTGCGCGCTGAGGGGCTTCTTGGCGATGTGCGCTGGCAGGCGGCGTGGGATCTCGTGCGGCGACAGATCGATCAGAATCTGCCGGTGCCGTGTCTGCTCCTGCATCACAGGGACAAAGCCTTCGACGATTTTCAGTGGCACTGGTTCAATCTCGCTGGCTACGACGAGCGCGGCGGGGCGCATCTTGTGCGCGCAGTGACCTATGCCCACGAATTCTGGCTCGATCTGCCGGCGCTCTGGAACACCGGCCACGCGCAGAAGGGCGGGCTGATTTGTTTAGTGAGGAGTTAGGAGTGAGCCGCTTCGCGGCTGAGCGCGCTGCGCTTGCTCGGAGTGAGGAGTTATTTTACAGGATGATCGACGCTCGTGGCTACGCATAAAAAAATGCAGTAGACAGCAAGATCTATGATGAAATTAGAAAAGTTTGCAATGGACTGCAAACTTTTTTGGAGGATGATATTTTGAGCGATACATTCAAAAAAATGCTGAGTTATTACAAGCCCTACATGGGGATTTTTCTGGCGGATATGCTCTTTGCGACGCTGTCGGCGGCGGTGGCGCTGATCATTCCGCTGGTTGTGCGCTATGTGACGTCGACCTTGATCTACGAGCCGCGGGAGGTGATCCTGCAGCACACGGCGTATATCGCGGCGGGACTTTTGGTGCTCTTGATCGTTGACTGCTACAGCCGATTTTTCATCGGCAACTATGGCCACGTCATGGGCGCGAAGATCGAGTATGACATGCGCGAGGAGGTCTTCGACCATCTGCAGAAGCTGTCGTTCTCGTTCTACGACGACGCAAAGGTTGGCCAGCTGATGAGCCGCGTCACCAACGACCTTTTCGACATCACCGAGCTTTTGCACCACGGACCGGAGAATATCATTCTCTCGCTGCTCAAGATCATCGGCGCGTTCGTCATCCTCGTCAGTATCAATGTGCAGCTGGCGCTGGCGGCGTTTGTGATCCTGCCGATCATGTTCGTTTTCGCCCTCGTCCTGAACAGACGTATGCGCCGCGCGTCGCGCCGCAATCGCGAAAAGATTGCCGAGATCAACGCGCAGATCGAGGACAATCTCGCCGGCATCCGCGTGGTCAAATCCTTCGCCAATGAGCAGGAGGAAAACCGCAAATTTTCCGTCGGCAATCAGGGATTCCTCGCCGCCAAGAAAAACAGCTACCATTACATGGGCACCTTCCAGGCGGGCGTCGGATTTTTCACGACGCTGATCCAGGTGAGCGTCATCATCACCGGTTGTGTGCTCATCGCGAACGGTCGCCTGGATATTCCGGATCTTGTGACCTTCCTGCTCTACATCAGTGTATTCACCGAGCCGATCACGACCCTTGTCAATTTCACCGAGCAGTTTCAGAATGGTTACACTGGCTTCGAGCGTTTTCGTGAGCTGATGGATATCGAGCCGGACATTGAAGACAGCCCGAGCGCTGTGCCGCTGGAAAATGTGCGCGGCGACATTCATTTCGACAATGTTTCCTTCCATTACAAAGAAAACGCCGAGGACGTTCTGCAGCACGTGAGCCTGGATGTTCCCGCCGGCAGCTATGTGGCGCTGGTTGGCTCGTCCGGCGCTGGCAAGACCACGCTCTGCTCGCTGATCCCGCGCTTCTACGACGTTTCCAGCGGGCGCATCACCGTCGATGGCCACGACATTCGCGAGGTCACGCTGAAAAGCCTGCGCGACAACATCGGCATCGTGCAGCAAGATGTCTATCTCTTCGCTGGCACGATCTACGAAAATATTCTCTACGGACGCCCGGACGCCACGCCGGAGGAAGTCATTCAGGCGGCGAAAAACGCCAACGCCCACGATTTCATCATGGCCTTCCCGGACGGCTACGACACCGACATCGGACAGCGTGGCATCAAGCTTTCCGGCGGTCAGAAGCAGCGGCTCTCCATCGCACGCGTCTTCCTCAAGAATCCGCCGATCCTCATCTTTGACGAAGCCACCTCCGCCCTCGACAACGAGAGTGAGCGCATTGTCCAGGAATCGCTGGAGAAGCTCGCCGAAAACCGCACCACCTTCGTCATCGCCCACCGCCTTTCGACCATCCAGAACGCTGAGCGCATCCTTGTGCTCACTGAAGACGGCATCACCGAAAGCGGCACTCACGCCGAGCTGCTCGCCCAGGGCGGCGTCTACGCGCATTTGTACAATACCTGAGGAGGTTTGCAGATGAGTGATCAGATTCTCATCGACAACGTTTGTCAGCGCATGATCGCTTTTGATCGTGGCGATGCCAAACGCATCCAGCATTTTCTCAAGGTCCACGCCTATGCGCGGCTCATCGCTCACGGCGAAAAGGTCGACACGAAAACCCAGCGCATCATCGAGCTTGCTGCCCTCGTGCACGACATTGGCATCCATCCCGCCGAGGAAAAATACGGCCGCTGCGATGGCAAACTGCAGGAGCAGGAAGGACCAGCGCCAGCCTGCAAGCTTTTGACAGAAGCAGGCGCCAGCGCCGGCGACATCGACCGCGTCACGTGGCTCGTCGCCCATCACCACAGCTACGATCCAGTGGACAGCATCGACCACCAGATCCTCATCGAAGCCGATTTCCTTGTCAATCTCTACGAGGATCAGGTCAGCGCCGACGCCATCCGCCACGCTTACGAAAATATCTTCCGCACCGAAACCGGCCGCGCCCTCTGCCGCGCGACCTTTGGGCTGGAAGACGAGTGAACACAAAATGGGCGACCATCTCGCGAAAGATGGTCGCCCGTTGTCGTTTTATGCGCTGGCATTTTGCTCAGCGATATAGCCGTCAATGTCGTTGATGATATACTGCTCGCCGGTGGTGTGGAGCGCGGCAAAACAATCGTAAATGTATTCCCACACGTCGTAGGTGTTGAAAAGCGCCGCCACTTCCTGACCAGAAAGATGCTTCGCCGCTTTGTAGCGTTCTACGCAGTAGATCAGAAAATTTCCTGCTTCACTCATGGTCACGCCTCCTCTGGATAAGTGATGGTGCCCGTGCGCCGCTCTTCGTCAAACAGCTGATAGAGCATCGGCGCACTGAGATGCCAGAGCTTCGTGGATTCGTCTTCCAGCGCTGCATAAAGCTCAGAGGGATAAAATTTTTTCGCTGCCGCGATCTCGTCGCAGTTGTCGTGTGCCGCGATCAGCGCGATCACCTGGGGAACAATGAGCGTCATCAGCGCAGCAAATTGTTTCTGTTCCATGGCTTCACGCTCCTTCCAGTGTTCCGAGAAATGTGAGCTGTCCAAGCGCTTTTTCAGTGGTGAAAACCATTTGGTCGTAAAGTTTTTTGATCTTGAGTGCTTCCAGCGTCTGCGCTTTTGTCAATACGCCAGAGGCGTAGAGGGCAAAGGTTGTATAAACGTCATCATTAGCGACTGGCCCGAAGACAATGTCATACGTTTTTCCGTCGTAAGTGCCAGCGCGATTTTGTGAGACAAAATCCAGCCACGCCTCATCCGCACTCGTAAAATGCAACAGGCTGCATTCAGAAAAAGCGCGCGTTTCATCCAATTCATACACGCTGACAATTTTTCCGCCAGACTTGCGACGACGGTAAACCTTTTCAGCAAAGGCGATGGCTTGATCCTTGTTGGTTGTTGTGTAAAAACCGAAGCCAAAATCCAGAAAGCGGTTTTGTTTGATCAGCTTTGGCTCAGCGACAACAACATTACTTCCGTGGTAAATGATCATGCGAAACACTCCTTCATGTATGTATAATACGCAAGATCATTAGAAAGTGCAATGAGATCACATGATATTTTTCAGGGACGGCGACGTTTTTCTATTTTTCGCAGATTTCAAGTAAAACAGAATGGTTCGCGCTGTTGGAGAATATCGATGATGATGCAGGTGTCGATCAATGCTTTCATAATTTCTGCGCCCTTTCTTTGTGGGCTTCTTCGAGGGTGGTATCTGCGGGGATGATGCCGAGCAGGGAATCTGCCATTTTCCGACGATCGGAGGTTGGGCTGGTGAGTTTGGCAAGCGTTGCGCACGAAAATCCTTGCGCTGCGAGCGTGGATGCGGTAGTCTGGTGGAAAACGAAAGGATGGGATGAACGATGGATTTCAGAGAATTGATCATAAAGCGTCGCAGCAGACGTGTGTACACGGGGGCGCGGATCGCAGACGACGCGCTGTCGCAGATTATTGAGGCTGGGCTGCTTGCGCCGACGGGGCGCAATCTGCATCCGGCGGAGGTAATCGTTGTGCGCGAGAAAGAAATGCTGGAGCGACTATCCCACGCGAAGACGGGCGGCTCGGCGCTAATCGCAAGCGCGGATGCGGCGCTGGTGGTCGTGGGCGACACGACGCGCTCGGACACCTGGGTGGAGGATTGCTCGATCATGATGGCCTACATGCAGCTGGCAGCAGAGGAGCTGGGAATCGGCAACTGCTGGGTGCAGATCCGCAGCCGTCAGTCGCAGACGCTTCTGGCGAATGGCGAAAATCTGCCGTCGAACGCATTTGTGCGCGAAGCGCTGGAGATTCCGGAAGCGTACGATGTGCTGGCGATCCTGGCTCTTGGCGAAAGCGAGGAGACGCGCGCGCCGCACACGGCGGAGGATCTCGACTGGAGCCATGTGCACGACGAGCGCTTCTGAGCGTTTGCAGCGCGCAACAATCGCCCGTTTCATTGAAATGCGTGCCGATTCATGCTATAGTATAAGATAACCTGATAAAATCCTATTTAGAAAGCAGAGTTGATCTTTTATTTATGGACAGTAGTTTGATAGGCATGATCGTTGCTGTGGTGATCCTCGTGATGTGCTCGGCGTATTTTTCTGCCACTGAGACGGCGTTCACCTCGCTCAACACGATCCGCATGAAAACCTGGGCGGAAAACGGCGACAAGCGCGCTGCGCGGGCGCTGGCTGTGGGCGAGGATTATGACAAGCTGCTCTCGAGCATTCTCATCGGCAACAACATTGTCAACATCACGGCGACGACGATCTCCACCCTGCTCTTCACGAAAATCTTTGTGACCTACGGGGCCACGATCTCGACGGTTGTGATCACGATCGTGGTGCTGATCTTTGGTGAGATCTCGCCAAAAAGCGTGGCCAAGGAATTTCCTGAGCGCTTCGCGATGTTTTCGGCGCCGATCCTGCGCGTGATCATTCTTGTGCTGACGCCGTTGAATTTCCTTTTCAGCATGTGGAAGAAGCTGCTCTCGAAGATCTTCAAGCCTTCCGGCGATGATGGCATCACTGAAGAAGAGCTGATGGGCATTGTCGACCAGGCTGAGAGCGAAGGTGGGCTGGACGCCCACGAGGGCGATCTCATCCGTGCCTCGATCGAGTTCAACGAGCTGGATGTGTCGGATATTCTGACGCCGCGCGTGGATCTTGTCGCTGTCGACGAGGAATCGACGATGCAGGAGGTTGGCGCGCTTTTCGTGGAAAACGGCTACTCGCGTCTGCCGGTTTACCATGAAACGATCGACAACATCATCGGCGTCATTCACCAGAAGGATTTCTACAAGGCGCGCGTGCGCGGCGAGGATCGTCTGGCGATGATCAAATCGCCGGTTGTCTACACGACGCCGAACACGAAGATCTTCAAGCTGCTGCGCATCCTGCAGATGAACAAGGTGCACATGGCTGTGGTCGTCGACGAATACGGCGGCACGGAAGGGATCGTGACGCTGGAGGATATCCTCGAAGAGCTTGTCGGCGAGATCTGGGACGAACACGACGAGGTCACAGAATTTCTCCACAAGCAGCCGGACGGCAGCTACAACATTGACTGTACCACCGACCTTGACGATATGTACGATCTCTTTGAGATCAAGGGCGAGTGCGAAGCATCCACGGTTTCCGGCTGGGTGCTGGAGCAGATCGACCGCATTCCAAAGCAGGGCGATCATTTCATCGCCGAAGGGCTGGAGGTCACCGTCACTGCTGTGGACAATCGCCGCGTCATGGAGATCAATGTCAAGCCGGTGCCGCAGGAAACAGCGGAATCTGACGACGAATAATCACACATCGCCACCTGCTGACAACAGCGGTGGCGATTTTCATGCAGCGCGTGCATCACAGGGCGTGAAAATTGTTCGCTGTATAAGGCTTTTTGTTTTTGCATTTACACAGACTTGTGGTAAAATATACATAATGCGTCGCTTTAGCGCGGCGCAGGAGACTAACAGATGATCGCTATCATCAGAAAGGGAGACATATCACATGCATACAGGTTCTATCATTGTATTGATAACGATCTTCGTGTATCTCGTTGGCATGGTTTTGATCGGTGTCTATTACGGCAAGCGCAACAGTTCCACCTCTGAGTTTTATCTCGGTGGCCGCACGCTCGGGCCATACGTCACCGCGATGAGTGCCGAAGCATCGGACATGTCCAGTTATCTGCTCATGGGGATTCCGGGGCTGGCGTATCTGTCAGGGATGGCACACGCTGGCTGGACCATCGCCGGGCTTGCCATCGGGACGTATTTTAACTGGCTTTTCACTGCGCAGCGTCTGCGCCGTTACACCCACATTACAGACTCTTTCACATTCCCACAGTTTTTATCGCACCGCTTCCACGAGGAGAAAAATGTGCTCGCTGCGATCGGCGCGGTCGTCATCGTTATTTTCTTCGTGCCATACACGGCTTCCGGCTTTGCGGCCTGCGGCAAGGTGTTCTCGACGCTGTTGGGCCTTGACTACACTGTGACGATGGTCGTTTCGGCGATCGTCATCGTCAGCTACATTGCCATCGGCGGGTTCCTGGCGGTGTCGATGACGGACTTTATCCAGAGCATCATCATGTCGGTGGCGATCTTCTTCGTCGTCGGTTTCGCAGTTGTGAATGCCGGCGGGGTGGATATCATTCTCGACAATGCACGCGCGCTGCCGGGGTATCTGTCGGCGACGCTTTCCTACGATCCAACGACGGACAGCTCGACGAGTTTTGGCCTGCTTTCGATCATCACGACGCTCTCCTGGGGGCTGGGCTATTTCGGGATGCCGCACATTCTCCTGCGCTTTATGGCCATCGAGGATGAGCAGAAGCTCAAGGTTTCCCGCCGCGTCGGCACTGGCTGGGTCATTCTCGCAATGGCGCTGGCTGTCTGCATCGGTATCGCTGGCCACACGCTGAGCCTTGAAGGCGTCATTCCGATGCTCGAAGGCTCTGCTTCGGAAAACATCCTGATCGAGATCGCCAATCTGCTCTCTGGCTTTGGCGTGCTCGCAGCGATCATGGGCGGGATCGTTATCTCCGGTATCCTCGCCAGCACGATGTCCACGGCGTCGTCCCAGCTTCTGGCGGCGGCGAGCAGCGTGAGCCAGGATATTGTGCAGGAAACCTTCCACATCCGTCTCACAGACAAGCAGAGCATTGGTCTTGCGCGTCTCACGGTTGTGCTGATCTCTGTGCTCGGTATCATCATCGCGCGCAATCCGGACAGCTCCGTTTTCCAGATCGTTTCCTTCGCCTGGGCAGGCTTCGGCGCCAGCTTTGGTCCGCTGATCATCTGCGCCCTCTACTGGAAGCGCACCACCTGGCAGGGCGGCCTTGCCGGGATGATCGTCGGCGGAGCGATGGTCTTCATCTGGAAATATCTGATCGCGCCAATGGGCGGCGTCTTCGCTGTCTACGAGCTCTTGCCGGCATTCCTGCTGAGTCTGGCTGCGATCGTCGTCGTCAGCCTGGCGACAAAAGCACCGGACAAATCCATCACCGATGAATTTGAGCTGGCGGCTGCCTACGACAAACCAATTCACAAATGATCTTTCGCGACAACTGCTTCGGCGGTTGTCGTTTTTTTATTGTCGGCGGATGGCGAAAGTGCTAGACTATTACCAGAAATGAAGGAGAGGAGACTCTACATGAGAGAAATGAGAAGACAGGATCGCAAGATCACAGAACCAGCGGTGATTGCAACGGTGCTCGACAAATGCCGCACGCTGCATCTGGGTCTGGTGGAGGACGGACGCGCCTATATCGTGCCGCTGAACTACGGCTGGACAGAAGAGAACGGGCGCTACACCCTCTACGCCCACAGCGCTGCTGAAGGCCGCAAGATCGACCTCATCCGTGGCGGTGCTGATGTGGGCTTTGAGATGGAGACTGGCGTTGAATATTTTGATGCAGACACAGCCTGCGGCTGGGGCAATCGCTACGAGAGCATCATCGGCGAGGGACGCGCGACGCTGCTTTCTACGCCAGAGGAAAAGCGCCAGGCGCTCGCAGCGATCATGGCCCATTATTCTGCGCGCAGAGACTACACCTTCGAGGATGCGATGGTGGATCTCGTGCAGGTGATTAAAATCGACGTGACGGCGCTTTCCTGCAAGATCCACGCGTAAAAGGAGGTGCAGTCAGTCGCTATGAAAATGAAGAAAGTCGTGATCTACGTCTGTCTGACGGCGTTTTTCTTCGGCACCATGGAGGTGGCGCTGAAGGTCGCCGGGAACAGCCTTGATCCGATCCAGATGACCTTTCTGCGCTTCCTCATCGGCGGGTTGGTGCTGGCGCCGCTGGGCTGGTCCGATCTGAAAAAGCGCGGCACGACGCTGACGCGGGACGATCTGCTCTGGCTGGCTGCAGTCGGCATCATGGGCGTGTCGATCAGTATGCTGGCGTTCCAGTACGCGGTGGGCTATTGCAACGCGGCGACGGCGTCGTCGATCATTTGCCTGAATCCGTTGTTCACGATGTTCATCGCCCATCTCTTCACGAGCGAGAAAATGGACCGCGCCAAATGGATGGCCTGCGGGTTGGGGCTCGTTGCGGCGGTGTTCATGATCCGTCCCTGGGATGTGCAGCCGGGGAATACGCCGCAGGGGCTGGTGCTGGCGCTTGTCGCCGCCTCGACCTTTGGCGCTTACACGGTCATGGGCAAGCGCACCATCGGCCGTCTCGGCGCGCTGGCGCAGACGAGCGTGAGCTTTATCATCGGTGCGGCGGTGCTGTTGGTGATCATGCTCTTTACGGGGCGTCCGATCGTCGCTGGTGTGATGGACAACTGGCTGCTTGTGGCCTACATTGGCATTGTTGTGACAGGCGTCGGCTATATCTGCTACTTCACGGCAATCCGCTATTCTGACGCCACGACGGGCGCGATTGCGTTTTATATCAAGCCGGCGATTGCGCCGGTGCTGGCGGTGCTCTTTCTCGGCGAGCACATCTACTGGAACACGGTGGTCGGCGTTGTGCTCCTGATCGGAGCGTCGGTGCTGATACTGCGCGATGCCTGGGGCAGCAAGCGGCTGAACATCGAAGAGGTGCACGCGATCGACGAGATCTTTGCGCGCCACGAGAGCCACGCTGCTGACAAGCGCCGCTATTTTTCCTGCATGCTGCCGCTTGTGGAGCTGGGCGGCAAGGACCATATTGTGCTGGAGGTGCGCAACCAGGGGATCATCCACCAGCCTGGCGAGATCTGCTTCCCAGGCGGCGAAATGTACGACGACGAAGCGCCAGGCGCCTGCGCGATGCGCGAGGTTTGCGAGGAGCTGGGGCTGCGCCGTGAGCATGTGCATGTGATCAATCAGTTGGACACCTACCACGGCCTGCAGGGGATGAAGGTCTACAGCTTCATCTGCCGGCTGGATGCGGTGGCGTTCGATCCGGATCCGCGCGCTGTCAGCGAGGTGCTGACGATCCCTGTGGACTTTTTCATCGAGACGCTGCCGGAAATGCACCATCTCGACGTGCTGCAGCGTCAGCGCGCCGGCGACAGTCTGGAAGAGGCGATCGCCCAGAGCCTCACAGAGGGCAGCCGCGATGTGCCGATCTACCGCTACGACGGTCGTGCGATCTGGGGGATCACGGCGATGCTCCTGCTCGATTTTTCCAATATTGTGCGCGATGCGCTGAAATAAACGCAGGCAGGCAGAGAAGACCAGGATTCGGTCGGCTCTGCCTGTTTTTCTGTGGGATATTCTGCGCGCAGAGAAAAAACGCAGCCCCGATTTCGGAGCTGCGTTCTGACGCTTAGCGCTGTGGGTCGATGAGACCGTAGGTGCCGTCTTTGCGGCGATAAACGACGCCGATGTCGTCGGTGTCCGCATTGAGGAAGATGAAGAAGTCGTGGTCGAGAAGTTCCATCTGCATGACGGCTTCTTCGATGTCCATGGTCTTCACGGTGAAGGTTTTCTTCTTGGTGACGATCTCTGGTGCTTCTTCTGCATGAGCGATCTCGTCGGCAGCAGGGGAGAACATTGGTTCAGCCTTGGCCTGTTTGCCCTTGCGGTTCATGCGGGTTTTGTACTTGCGGATCTGACGCTCGATCTTGTCGACGATGGCGTCGATGGAAGCGTACATATCGTTGGAGGATTCTTCAGCACGGAGAATGTAACGGCCCAGTGGGATCGTTGCTTCTGCGCGATGGTCGCCTTTTTCGACGACGAGGGTGACCGTGCCGGTCATTTCCTTGTAGAAATATTTTTCAAGCTTGGAAAAACGTTTTTCTACATAATCCTTCAGTGCGTTGGTAACTTCGGTGTTACGTCCTTTAATGGTGATGTTCATAGTGCCCATCCTTTCAACAGTTACATTTTTCACATTTGAATCCATGTGAAGCCATATATTTATTATATGCGCATCACTTTATATTTCAAGGGGATTCAGACATTTATTTCGCGAAGCATCTTCAAAAGTTCCACAAAACGCTCGTCGCTGATCGAATAAATGGACATTTGCCCGGTTTTTTTGAACGATACGATCTTGTGCGCCCGCAAAAGTGCGAGATGCTGAGAGAGGGAGCTGTGGGAGATGCTTGACGCTGGCATCAAGAGGTCGTGAATCTCATTTACGGATCTTGGCGCCTCAGAAAGAATGTAGAGGATCATGAGGCGATTGGGATTGCTGAGGAGCTTCAGCATGCCGGCAGTTTTTGTGAAGCGTTCGCTGTCAGCCAGAAGCTCCGGCATTGAGTTGACGGCGGTTGGGTTCATTTGAGGATACCTCCTTCATCAAACCTGTGCGCGACAAATTTGACTTATTTCTTCTATAATTAATTTTATTATAACCGACTCTTTAGGAAAATACAATATTTGTTTTTTAGAATATTCAATAATTAGGTCATAAATTTTTGTTGGGACATTGAGAATTGGTGACGATGCGCCTTTCGGCGGATATTTATTTGAGTTTTTGGGCGCATGTGGTATAATAAATTGGTTGAATCACAGCTCAAAAACAGAAGCTGCCCACCAGGCAGCAATGACTACAGAAAAGAGTGAATAGCTTGGGTATCGATACTTGGTTGAAAAAAGTATTAGACGACAATAAAAGAGACGTAAAAAAGCTTGAGAAATTTGCCGCTCAGGTTAATCAGTACGACAAACCTTTCAGAGAATTATCTGACGAAGAACTTTCTGCCAAAACGGCAGAATTTAAGGAACGTCTGGCTGCTGGCGAAACGCTGGACGATATCATGGCAGAAGCCTTCGCTGTTGTGCGCGAGGCTTCGGACCGCATCCTGGGGCTGCGCCATTTCGATGTGCAGATCATGGGTGGTCACGTGCTCCACGAGGGGCGCATCGCCGAAATGAAAACTGGTGAAGGGAAAACGCTGGTGGCGACCTGTCCGGTGTATCTGAATGCGCTGGAAGGCAAGGGCGTCCACGTTGTCACGGTCAACGACTATCTGGCTCGCCGCGACGCCCAGCAGCTTTCGCCGCTGTATAATTTTCTGGGCCTGTCTGTCGGGCTGATCGTGCACGGGCTGGATTATGTGCAGCGCAAGGATGCGTACAACTGCGACATCACCTACGGCACGAACAACGAGTTCGGCTTCGACTATCTGCGCGACAACATGGTCATGCATGAGCGCAACATGGTGCAGCGTCCGCTGCATTATGCGATCGTCGACGAGGTGGACTCGATCCTCATCGACGAAGCGCGCACGCCGCTGATCATCTCCGGTCCTGCTGCGAAGGCGAAGGATCTGTACACGCCAATGGTGGGGATTGTGCGCCAGCTGAAAAACGAAGAGGATTACACCTTCGACGAAAAGCTCAAGACGGTGGCCCTCACCGAAGACGGCACGAAGCACGTGGAGCGTCTGCTGGGCATTGAAAACCTCACAGACGAGACGAACATTGAGATCGCCCACCATGTCAACCAGGCGCTGAAGGCGCAGGTATTGATGAAGCGCGACCGCGACTATGTGGTCAAGGATGGCGAGGTCATCATCGTCGACGAATTCACGGGCCGTCTCATGTATGGCCGTCGCTACAGCGAGGGGCTGCATCAGGCGATCGAAGCGAAGGAAGGCGTGAACATCGAAAAAGAAAGCCAGACGCTGGCGACGATCACCTTCCAGAACTATTTCCGCATGTACAAAAAGCTCGCCGGCATGACTGGTACGGCGAAGACGGAAGAAGACGAATTCCGCGCGATCTACGGCATGGACGTCGTCATCGTGCCAACGAACAAGCCGGTCGCCCGCGAGGATGCGCCGGACATCATCTACCGCACGGAAAACGGCAAGTTTGAAGCGGTTGCCGACAAGGTGGCTGAGCTTTACGAAAAGGGACAGCCGGTCCTGGTCGGGACGGTGTCCATCGAAAAGAGTGAACGCCTGGCGGATATCCTCAAGAAGCGCGGCATCCCGCATAAGGTGCTGAACGCGAAATACCACGAACAGGAAGCGCTCATCGTTGCCCAGGCTGGTAAGGAAAAGAGCGTCACGATCGCGACGAACATGGCTGGCCGCGGTACGGACATCATCCTCGGCGGCAATCCGCAGCTTCTGGCAGACGAGATCCTGCACAAGGAGCACAAGGAAGACGAGGAGATCACGCCGGAAATGAACCGCGAGGCGCTGGAAAAGGCGCGCGAGATGTGCGCCGACGAACACCAGCGTGTGGTTGACGAGGGCGGTCTTTACATCATCGGCACGGAGCGCCACGAGGCACGCCGTATCGACAACCAGCTGCGCGGGCGCAGTGGTCGTCAGGGAGACCCGGGCTACACCCAGTTCTACATCTCTCTGGAGGACGATCTGATGCGCCGTTTTGGCGCAGAAACGCTGCCGGCGATCATGGACAAGGTTGGCATGAACGATGAAATGCCGATCGAAAACCGCATGGTCAGCCGCACCATTGAAAACGCACAGAAACGCGTGGAAGCGCGCAACTTTGAAGCCCGTAAGAACATCCTCGAATACGACGATGTCATGAACCGTCAGCGCGAGATCATCTATGAACAGCGTCGTCAGGTGCTGCGCGGCGAAAACATGGCAGAAAGCATCAGCGCGATGATCGATCGTCTGGTGGACACCGTCTGCGACGAAGCGGCCCACGGCGAAACCTATCCGGAAGCGTGGAACCTCGACCAGCTGACGCTGCGCCTGATGGAGATCTTCAACTTCCCGGACGGCGTGGATACCTCGGAATTCCCGAACATGGCCTCCGAAGAGGTGCGCGATGCCCTCAAGGAAAAGGCGCACGCGCGCTACGCAGAGAAGGAAGCGGAGATCGGCGAAGCGATCTTCCATGATTTTGAGCGCAACATTCTCCTGCGCAACGTCGACATCAACTGGATGAACCACCTCGACGCGATGGATCAGATGCGTCAGGGCATTGGCCTGCGCGCCTACGGGCAGCACAAGCCGATCGACGAATACCGCAACGAATCCTACGATATGTTCAACGAGATGACCTACAACATCCAGTTTGACACCATCCGCATGCTCTTCGCGGTGACGATCCGCCGCCAGGAAGAGGTGCAGCAGCAGGAAGAAAAGCAGGAGGAGCGCACGGATATCCTGAACGCCCGCCACGGCAACGAGGAACCGCAGAAGAAAAAACCGGTCACCGTGCAGAAGGTTGGCCGCAATGACCCATGCCCATGCGGCAGCGGGAAGAAATACAAGCATTGCTGCGGCAAAAATGCGTAAAGATAACACTGGGACAAAGCTGGCGCCGCTGGCTTTGTCCTTTTGACCAGAAAAATAAGGAGTGGGGATATGGATTACGAAACACACAAAGCCATTGAGGACGCCCAGCAGACCCTCGCCGACCTGAGCGAATCGCTGGACCTCGAAGGCCGCAAAAAACGCATCGCCGAGATCGACGAGATCATTTCGGCGCCGGATTTCTGGAACAATCCGGAGGGTGGCCAGGCCATCATGCAGGAAAAGAAGCGCCTCGAGAGCAAGGTGGACAAATACAACGCCCTTGCTGGCAAAATGGAGGATCTCGAGGTCATGATCGAGCTCGCCAAGGAAGAGCCGGACGCCGATCTCGAGCAGGATATCGTCGACACCTTGGCGGAGATCACCAAGGAGCTCGACGCCTTTGAGCTGGAAACCATCTTAAACGGCGACTACGACGACAACAACGCCATCCTCTCGATCCATCCAGGCGCCGGCGGCACCGAAAGCCAGGATTGGGCAGAGATGCTCTATCGCATGTATGTGCGCTGGGCTGAGCGCCACGGCTACAAGGTTGAGGTGCTCGATTATCTCGACGGCGACGAAGCCGGCATCAAGAGCGTGACCATGCTCATCGAAGGCGAAAACGCCTACGGCTATCTGAAGAGCGAAAAAGGCGTGCACCGCATGGTGCGCATCTCGCCATTCGACGCATCCGGCCGACGCCACACCTCGTTTACCGCAGTGGAGGTCATGCCGGAGGTTGAAAACGACACCACCATCGAGATCGACGACAAGGATCTCAAGGTCGACACCTATCGCTCCAGCGGCGCTGGCGGCCAGCATGTCAACAAGACCGAATCCGCCGTGCGCATCACGCACATTCCAACCGGCATCGTCGTGCAGTGCCAGAACGAGCGCTCCCAGATCCAGAACCGCGCCACCGCGATGAAGATGCTCACCAGCCGCCTCGTTGAAGAAAAGATCAAGCAGCAGGAGGCCGAGATCGCTCGTCTCCAGGGAGAACAGCAGGACATCGGTTGGGGCAGCCAGATCCGCTCCTACGTGTTCCACCCATACACCCTCGTCAAGGACCATCGCACCAATTTTGAAAAAGGCAACGTTGGCGCAGTCATGGACGGCGAGATCGACGAGTTCATCAATGCCTGGCTCAAGCAGCAGGCAGCAAAACAGCTTGCTTACAACCAGCAGAACAAATAAAATATATGCCGATGCGCGGCGGTCCGGGATGGCCCGCCGCGCATTTTTTGTGTTTATGGTTCATAGAATATATAGGAACAGGCTATAAATAATTGTGGCGTGTATGTTTAATATGACGAAAGATTTTGTTTATTCAAGCACTACCGCTGAAAGAAGAAAATGATTATGATAGATTTAACTTAAGAAAACGATAATAATCATTTAGATACTATTAATAACGTTTTCTCGCAGTGAACTTTTTGGCCAAAGATGCTGCATCCACAAACAGACATTCTCGAACACCATTAGGAGGTTTCTATCATGGAAGTAAAAAAGGTAGCCGTTTTAGGTGCAGGTAATGGCGGTATGACAGCAGCTGCTGATCTCAAAGGTCGTGGCTTTGAAGTTGCGTTGTATGAACTGCCGCAGTTTGCAAAGAATCTCGAAGTGATCCAGAAAAAGGGCGGGATTCTTCTCCAGGAACCGAATGAACATCCTGCCAGGGAAGAATTCCTCGAGATCGATCTCGTGACAACTGACATTGCGGAAGCAGTCAAGGATGCACAGATCATTATGCTGACGATCCCGGGTTTTGCCGTTGACTCCTTTGTGGAGGTACTGGAACCGGTCGTTACTGAAGAACAGGTCATCTTCTTTAATGGTGCGGCATCAATGGGATGTGTGCGTTTTGCCAATAAAGCGAAAGCACTCGGCATCAACAAGAAGTTCAAGCTCTGCGAAGTCAATTCTCTTTCCTATGGGACCCGTGGATTCGCTGATGAAGCCCGTGTTGAGCTGACGCTGCGCGTGAACAAGCTTTTCTTTGCTGCGTATCCAGCGGAAGATACTGCTGAACTCTTCGATGTTTGCAAGCAGATCTATGACTGCATCGTTCCTGCAAAGAACATCTGGCATACGACGCTGGAAAATGGTAATCCAGAAGTACATCCAGGACCTTGTCTCCTGAACGCCGGACGTATTGATTATTCCAATGGTGAGTTTTGGCTCTATCGCGAAGGTATGACCAAGCATACGGTCAATGTTCTGCATGCCATCGAACACGAACGCATGGAGATTGGCAAAGCTTTCGGGTTTGTGCTTGAAGACGCCGTAGAGAGCCGTTATCGTCGCGGTTATTTTTCCAATGACAAGGAAGACCTGCAGACGCTCTTTAATACCAGTGAAGTTTTCACAAAGATCAAGGGCCCGTCCAGCTGCACTGCTCGTTATTTTGTCGAAGACATCTCTGATGGTCTGGTTCTCTGGTCCGATCTGGCCAAAGTCGCCGGCGTGGCCACGCCAAACATTGATGCCGTCATCACATTGGGAAGCTCGCTTTTGCAGACTGATTTCCGTGAGACGGGACTGACATTGAAAAAACTGGGTTTGGCTGATCTGAGCATCGATCAGCTGATCGCAAAGGTATAAAAATACAGCCCTATTCTGCGAGAAAACCCTGGCTGTCTTGGCGGCCAAGGTTTTTTCGTAATAGGGCTCCAACGATCAAATAACAGAGGAGGTTGTATCCATATGCCAGTCAGAAAACCAACACTTGCACAAGCTATATCCTGTTTTGTTGTCCTGCTGCTTGTTACAGGGATCGGGAAAGGCATCTTTCAATTGGCGGTCCAGCCATTGCTCCTGATCGCTGCGACCTATGTAGCCTTCCTCGGTAAGTATCTGGGCTATTCTTACCAGGAAATGGAAGATGGTGTCACCGAGAACTTTACCATCAGTTTGCCCGTCATCTACATCATGGTGGCTGTTGGTGTGGTCCTGGGTACATGGGTCTATTCAGGCACTGTACCATACATGATCTATATTGGGCTTAAACTCATCAGCCCTGAGATGTATCTGATCGTTGCTTTTGTGATCACAGCGCTGGTTTCCCTTGCTACAGGCACTGCCTGGGGAGCCGTCGCGACAGGTGGTCTTGCCTTGATCGGGATTGCCGATTCGATGGGGATTCCACTGGGTATTGCTGCAGGGGCCATCATCTCTGGCAGTATCTTTGGTGATAAGATGTCTCCTTTGTCGGACACCACGATCATGGCGCCAACGATCTGCGAAGTCAATATCTACGATCACATCCGTTATCTCTTCCGTACGACCGTGCCTTCTGCCATTATTGGTCTGATCGTTTGGTTCATTGTTGGGCAAAACTTTGAAATGGATGCGTCGAATATTGTTGCCGTTGAGGACCTTTCCAATCAGCTTTCGCTGATCTATCACTGGAGCCCGCTGATCCTTCTGCCGGCAGCTATCATCATTGTCGGTGCGCTGCTCAAACAACCGCCGATCCCATTGATGTTTCTGTCTTCGTTCGTAGCTGTACTGATCGGCATGTATTTTCACGGGTTCTCTGTGCCGGATGCCTTCACATCCTGCCTCAGCGGGTTTAACGTGAGCATGATCACCGCCCCTGAAGCGCGGGGCGCGGTTGGTGATGAGATCGTTTCCGGTCTGCTTAATCGCGGTGGTATCGCTTCTATGATGGACATCGTCAGTACCATTATCTGTGGGTACGCTTTTGCTGGTGTCATGGCTAAGATCGGCTGCCTCAATGTCGTCCTCGAGAGCATGGCGCATAAGATCGACTGCCGTTGGAAGCTCATTGGTTTTACGATGCTTGCCGGGATCATCCTGACCTTTACCGCAGGCGTTGCTTCTATCGTTATCATCATGGTCGGTACCCTGCTCAAGGATGCCTATGACGACATGGGGCTTGACCGTTTGAACCTCTCACGTGCCATCGAGGATACAGGGACACAGCTCCTCGGATTTGTACCATGGGGCGCTTCTGGTATCTATTATACCAATTTGCTCGGTGTCACTGTCGGTCAGTATGCTCTCTGGTGCATCCCTTGCTATCTCTGCTGCGTCTTTGGCATGATCTGGGCAATTACCGGGATCGGCATCAAGTATGCAGATAAACAGGCGTAAAAAATATCTATGCGCTGCAAAATGGTGACTTGTCGGATCGATCGAAAGCTTGTTATACTTAAACAAAGAGCCTTTGAAATCGATCGATAAGTGGCTGTTTTGCAGCGACTTTATTATAGAAAGGGGAGACGGCGGTCATGAGTATCACCGTAGAAAAATTCCTGGATGTTGTCAGTGAGTACCGGGTCGATCTTGTGGCCGGGCGCATCGGAGTGGGGCGTTCGATCGACTGGTTCCATTTCATTGAGCGTACGGATGAAACCGAGCGGATCAATGCAAACGAACTTGTCTTTGTGCAGGCTGCGCATCTTGAAGACGGGGCTGCATCACGAGCGTTGCTCCGCCGTATCGTGGAGAAGGATGCGAGTGGCATTGTCGTTGTCGTCGATCCGCGCAAACAGACTCTCCCGCCGGCTCTTGCGGCATTTTGCGATGAAGCACATTTTCCACTCATTGAGATGGCTTATGACGCCGATGTTTCCAGTATCAGCAAACTGCTCTGCATCCAGCTTCTGGAGTCAGAAAAGGCCAGTCGGCAGCTCTTTTCCGCTATGAAGAACGCCATTTCTTTTCCACAAAAAACGGGGCTTTATGTGCCGACCTTTCTGCAGTATGGTTTCAAGGTGCAGGAGCAGTATACCGCTGCCATCATCAAGGTGAAGGACCTGGCCGAGCTGCCGACTTCTGAGGTCCAGTGGCTAGTGAAGCTCATGGAGCAGCAGCTCCTGGCGACAGGGGACAAGTCTTTCGTGCTGACGATGGAAGACAGCTTCGTGTTCGTCTTTTCGAATTACAGTGCCACTGACATCCGCGAAGTCCTGCTCAAGATCATCGTGCTTCTGCGTATGCGGGATTACACCTTCTACACCGGCGTCAGTCTTAACCTTAACGGCGTCGAAAAACTCTCACAGGCGTACATGCAGGCCAAACACGTCGTCGAACTCGGGGAGAAGATGGACTGGCAAAGCATGCTGCGCAGCTACGAAGAGCTGGGCATTTATCAGTTGCTCCTGGCCATCGACAATCAGGATGTGAAAAAAGAATTCTATGACAATATCCTTGGCAAGCTCGAACGTTCCGATGAAGAAAAGAAGACCGATTATCTCGCTTTTCTGAAAGCCTATTTCGACAGCAACTGCAGTATCAACGAAACAGCAGACCGTCTCTTTCTCCATCGCAACACCGTTGTCTACAAGATCAAGAAGATCAATGAGCTCCTTGATTGTGACCTTTCCGATATCGATGTGCGTGTGAAGCTCTATCTTGCGAGCATGCTGCACAACGTTCTATAAGAAAAAAATAAAGCCGCTGGCGCATTCCACCAGGAACACGCCAGCGGCTTTTTTGTATATCTGGATCAAACATTGAAGAGAAATTCGATGATGTCGCCGTCCTTGACGACGTATTCCTTGCCCTCCAGGCGCACCTTGCCCGCTTCGCGCGCAGCTGCGTAGTTGCCAGCCGCCGTGAAATCGTCGTAGCTCACAACCTCCGCGCGGATGAAGCCGCGTTCGAAATCCGAGTGGATCTTGCCAGCCGCCTGTGGCGCCTTTGTGCCGCGGCGGATCGTCCAGGCG
>ERZ1034984.1418-NODE-1418-length-22554-cov-13.491889_pt1 | contig 22554 bp, 20 predicted proteins | sample MGYA00520589_ERZ1034984 | MGnify/ENA primary metagenome ERZ1034984 (study PRJEB33766, sample SAMN09781790) | gut metagenome | biome: gut microbiome | host: Homo sapiens | place: Madagascar | study: EMG produced TPA metagenomics assembly of the PRJNA485056 data... | reverse complement strand
CCTCAAGGCATGCGCCGAGGGTTCTTCCGTCGTCCCACAGCATGTGCAGCGTGCCAGCGTCGTCGATGTGGGCGACGGTTCCCTTCGCGCCCGGCGATATGGGAGCGTAAGGGTCTTTGCATTCGGTCATCTGCACCCGGTTGCCAGGGCGGAAGCCGCGATATTCTTCTTTCATAACGATCACTCCGAGTGTTTGCTGTGCGGTAAGCCCATTCTTCTCATCTATCGGCACAGGGAATCGAGTCGAAACAATGATTGCCGTCTTTGCGAGATGCCGCGATAAGGCGGTTGGAAGGGCGAACGCTTTCATTCAGCTTCGCTCAAGAGCAGGGAAAAATCCACTGGAAATTAATTCTGATCTGGGGAAATAGATTATTTGAAGAAGGACTTGCCCTCTGATGGGCACAGCGGCGACGGAGAAGCCGCGGCTTCGCGGATTCGGCACTTGTCAAGAGATCAGGGCTTCAAGGAAATGTCTGCCTTCGGCAACATGGGCGATTGCTGTTGCCGCGCGCGCATGAGATGAGGAGATCTTCTCGCTGGAAAGCGGGAGAGGAGACAAGAGGATGCGAATGGAGATGCACGCAAAGACGATGGCGGCGGCGAAGCTAACACGGCGTGCGGTCGAAAGGAGCGCCGCACGCGTACGGCCAACCTACGATAAAACGCCCTTATCGTGGAAGGCGAAGCTGCCTGCATGTTGGGCAGCGCTTTCGCGCCGGGCTGCCTATTCCGAGAAGAAGCCGACGAGCCTTTCCTTCTGCCGTTCCCCGAGTCCCTGGATCCTCCGGCTTTCGGCGATGCCGCACCCCTCCATAACCTTGGCGGCCCTCGCCTTGCCGTACCCGGGCATCGCTTGGATGAGGTCGACCACCCGCATGCGACGGACAGCCTCGTCATCGCTCTCGAGCACGTTGGAAAGGGCGATCTCGCCGGCAGCGAGCTTCTCCTTGGCCTCCTTGCGGGCGATTCGCGCCTGAAGGCCCTTCTCGAGAGCTGCTGCCCGCTGCTCTGAAGTCAACGTCGGGATCTTATTTTCGGCCATGGTTAACGACTCCTTCAGTGTGTCTCCTAAGCGAAACGGAGGTAATGCTTACGGCTGATTATAAGGCGATGCGTTTCCGTAAATCGGCGTGGGGTGGCCTTGTCTCATGAATTTTTCTCAAACGGGCGTTCTTTCGGCTGACGGCGCGCGAAGGAAGGCGCCTCTTTTCCATTTTGTGTGTGCTTAAGATAAATCAGATGTATGACCAGGTGTTTCACCTGCTCTTAAACTTTTTTGCCAATATAAAAGTCTAAGGATGATTAGCCTTTTTCCAGCCAGTTTTAGCGGATGTTTCCGATGCGTGGGCCGCCCTCCCGGCGTACTTTCTGCTCATGCCAACCCGCTCGGGAAAGGCGGATGCGCCGCCCCCCCCTCTGCCGCGGATTGTGCTGTCGGCTCAGCGGGTTGGGTGAACAGAGGACGAGGAGGGAAAGGAGAGAGGTATGCACAAGGACTTGCCAACAACCTGGGAAGAAGATGAGTACATCTGCACCCGAACGACGGCATGGTCTGCGCCCGGTTGCCATGCCGGCTGCGGCATCATCTGCTACGTCAACAAGGAAACCGGCAAACTCGAGAAGGTCGAGGGCGATCCAGAGCACCCATTCAACCAAGGGCACATCTGCCCGCGCTGTGCGGCGCTGCCCGATGTGGTGAACAGCGAGGAGCGTTTGCTGCATCCCATGAAGCGCGACCCGGAGAAGCGCGGCGACCCCGATGCATGGGAGCAGATCAGCTGGGACGAGGCGCTCGATCTTGTGCACGACACCATGATCGAGCTCGGCGAGAAGTACGGCAAGCACACGCTGCAGACGTTCTGCGGAACCGGGCGCGACATTCTCTGGCAATCTCAGCGCCTTGCTTACGCGATGGGGACTCCTCACGTCGAAAGCTACTCCTCCGGCCTTGCATGCTGGATGCCGAGACTCATGTCCTACAACGTGAGCACGGGCGGATACATGATGCCGGACTGCTCCGAATGTCACGAGGATCGCTATGACAACCCGGAGTACCGCGATCCCGAGGTCATCGTCGTCTGGGGCAACAACTGCGTCGCCTCCAACTCCGACGGCTTCTTCGGCCAGTGGGTCATCGAGGTCGTCAGGCGCGGCGCCAAGATGATCGTTGTCGACCCTCGCCTCACTTGGATGGCTGCGCGCGCCGACCTATGGATCCAGCCTCGTCCCGCCGTCGACTCAGCCGTATCCATGGCCATGCTCAAGGTCATCATCGAGGAGGATCTCTACGACCATGACTTCGTTGATCGCTGGACGTACGGCTTCGACGAGCTTGTCGCCCGCACCCGAGAGTACGATTTCGACGAGCTCTGCGAGCGCGCCTGGGTCGATCCCGAGAAAATCAAGAAGGCCGCGCGCATGATCGCCGCGGGCAACCACACCTCCGTTCAGCTCGGCCTCGCGGTCGACATGCAGCGCAACGGCATCGGCGCAGTCCGCTCCATCATCGCCATGCTCGCTATCTGCAACGATATCGACCAGCCCGGTGGACAGATTTTCACCCCCGAGCCTTACGACTTCCATTACTTCAGCTGGGGGTTCGACGAACTGCCCGAGGAAGTTCAGAAGATGGTCGTCGGCTACGAGGAATACCCGTTCATCCGCATGGGCATGGTTCTCGACCAGCCGGATCTCGCCGTCGTCCAGGCCGAGACGGAGGAGCCCTACGGCTTCACCGGCGCCATCATGATGGGCACCAACCCGCTTTGCTGCATGAGCAACGCCGACCTCAACCGTGTGTACCCGGTTCTCCAGAAACTGAAGTTCATCTGCGTGTGCGACTGGCGCATCACCCCGACCATCCAGATGCTCGCGGACGTCGCTCTCCCCGTCGCGATGTGCGTCGAGAAGACGGGCATGATCGCGAAGCGCACGGGCGCATGCGCGATGTCGCCCATCGCGGGACTCGACATCAAGGGCGAGCCGAAGTCCGACGCGGAGATCACCTTTCTTCTCGGTAAGCGCTTCAGCCCCGAGATGTTCCCTTGGGACACCGTCGAGGAGATCTATGATTTCCTCGTGAAGGACTCCGGTTGGACTTGGAAAGACATCCGCAAGATGAACTGGGCTTGGCCGGGTCAGGAATACCGACGTTACGAGAAGGGCCTCTTGCGCAGAGACGGGTCGGTCGGGTTCAACACCTCCACCGGCCGAATCGAACTGTACTCGCCCTTTGCGGCGCAGATCGGCGAGAACGTCTTGCCGTACTACGACGAGCCGTATTACGGCCCTTACACCACCCCCGAACTCTACAAGGAGTATCCAGTCATCGTCATGACGGGTTCCCGCAACATCCAGTTCTTCCACAGCGAGCATCGTGACGTGAAGAAGCTTCGCGAGATCCAGCCCGAGCCGTTGGTCGAAATCAACGACGTGTGGGCGAAGGAGCAAGGGTTCGAGGACGGCGATTGGCTGTGGGTCGAGGACAAGATCGGCCGCATCAAGCACCGCGCCAAGGTGACTCCGATCGTGAAGTACGGCATGGCCAACGTGAATTCCGGCTGGTGGTTCCCCGAGACCGACCCGCACGACGACCCGATGTACGGTTGCTGGGACGTCAACCCCAACGTGCTGAGCGAGCTCGGCCAGCAGGGCCCGACCGGCTTCGGCGCCGACGTGAAAGCCCTGCTCTGCAAGATCTACAAGTGCGACGAGGAGGATGCAAATGTCAAAGCAAGCACTGCTCATTGATTACGAGTACTGCTCCAACTGCCACACCTGCGAAGTCGAGTGCAAGATGGAGCACGGTATCCCCGAGGGAAAGCCGAATGGGATCAAGGTCTACGAGGTCGGGCCTTGGCAGATCGAGGGCGACAGGTGGCAGCTCACCTACGTTCCCGTTCCGACCGACATGTGCGACCTGTGCGCCGACCGCGTCGGCAAGGGCAAGAAGCCGGCGTGCGTCCACAGCTGCTACACCGGCTGCATGAAGTACGGCACGGTTGAGGAGCTTTCAGCCGAGCTGGAGAAGAAGAGCCGGCAGGTCCTCTTTGTCCCCCTCCAAGAGGACTAAAGGGAAGCGGGAGGCGGGCCCCGTCTTCAGGGGATTGGCGGCGGGGCCCGCTCGCAACGAGCATGCCTAAGCTAAAAGAAAGGGGAAGAAAATGGATGGTGGAACCGAAAAGAAGGGAATCCATTACGCGTGGTTCATCCTCGTGGCCTGCTGCTTCATGTTCGCGGGCTCGATGGCTCTGATCAACTCGATCATCAGCGTGTACGTGCTCCCGGTCACGGAGGCTCTGGGTTGCAAGCGCGGAGACTTCACGTTCATGCTGACGACGCAGGCGATCTCCATCGTCATCTGCATGCCCATCTGGGGCAACCTGTTTCAAAACGAGAAGGTAAACATCAATCTGGCCCTCACGCTCGGCGCCGTCTGCATGATTGCGTGCCCGCTGCTCTGCTCGTTTGCGACGAGCCTCATCTGGTTCTACGTTGCGGGCTTTATCGGCGGCATCGGCATAGCGGCCTGTTTCACTATGGCGACGCCGGTGCTCTGCGGCAACTGGTTCGCGAAGAAGTACCGTGGCAAGATGATTGGCATCGCCTCCGCTTTCGCCGGCGTGTCGACCATCTTCTGGGCGCCGCTGTTCCGCTGGATTATCGCTGAGCAGGGATGGCATCAGGCCTATCTTATCAACGCGGTCCTCATGGCGGTCCTCATCCTGCCGTGGACGCTGTTCGTGATCAAGCGCCAGCCCTCGGACAAGGGCCTTCAGCCTTACGGCTACGACCCGAACGAGAAGGACTCCGGCGAGTCCAAGCAGACCCTCGGCGTGAAGGCGTCGCATGCGCTTAAGACCCCGGCGTTCTGGATCGTCCTCATCGGTGTCATGCTCACCTCGCTCGGCATGGGCTGGAACAACAGCCAGTCGGGCATCGCCAAGGAATTGCTCGCCGGCACGCCGGAGGAGGCGAATGCCGCCATCATCGGCGCCTCGATGGTCTCCGCCGCCGCCCTCGGCAATCTGATCTCCAAGCTTGCCATGGGCGCGATGATCGACAAGTGCAAGCTCGGCATCACCTTCATCGTGTTCCAGGTCGTTTGGCTCTGCGCGTTCCTTCTCTGGTATTTCGCGGGGACGACCTCTGCCATCCTCATCGCTGGCGGCTTCTGCCTCGGCTTTAGCAACGCTCCTTCTCGAGTCGGTTGGGCGATGGCGATTCGCAAGATCTTCGGCAACGCCGACTATTCGAAGATCTGGGGATACATCGCCACTGGCTCCTCCATCATGGGCGGCCTCGCCACGTCCCTCATGGGCTGGACCTACGACTACCTCGGGTCCTACATGCCGACGCTGGTCATCGGCATGGTCGTGGTCGTCGTCATCGCAGTTCTCGCCTGCGTCGCGTCAAGGTACATCGGCAAGTACGAATGGGAGGAGATAGAGCCGACCAAGTAAACCGGCAGCTAAATGGAAGGGTAGCCTACCGACGGCAATGCCATAACGGGCGATACTCGAGAAGCTGCGAACGCAACCCTGGGGTGTCGCCCTTTCCGTTCAGATGACTCGCATAGGGGGCCCTGCGATGATCACGTTCACGATGGTTCTAGCCTACCTCGCGGCGACGCTCGTAGTCGGGGTTTTGATGAAAAGGCGGGCGGGCGAGGACAAGACGATCCGCAACTTTTTCGTTGCGAACGGGAAGATGCCCTTGTTCGCGGTTTCGACGATGCTCTTCGCCGACCTCATCGCCGCTTCGACGACGACGGGCACCGCCGGCATAGGATACAGCACGGGCTTCGCGGCGCTATGGGGCATTTGGGGATCGAGCTTCGGCTGCATCCTCTTCAGCGTCTGCTTTTGCGAGTTCTTCTTCGAGATACGGGAGACCGGGGCTATCACCGGGCCCGAGGCCTTCGGCGTCAGGTTCAACCAGAAAGTCCGCTATCTCGTTCTGGTCTTCACGCTGATTCCGCTCTTCATCGTTTTCTCGGCCCAGGTGACCGCTGCGAGCCTCTATCTGAGCAGCATGCTCGGCGTGCCCGATTCCGTCTCGACCGTCGTCGTGGCGCTTCTGTTCCTCGCCATGTCGTTGCTGGGGATAACGGGCGTCTCCGAGATGAACAAAGTCAACGCCTTCGTCATATTCTTCGGGCTCTCGTTCGCGGCCCTCGTCTGCCTGAATCACGTCGGCGGCCCGAAGGCGCTCGTCGACTCGCTGCCCGCATCGTATTTCGACCCCTTCGCCAAGGGCGTGCCGACCGTTGTCGCGCAGTTCGTCGGCGGCGCGCTGGGATTCTCCATCTCCGTCACCTCCATCAACATCGGCTACTGCGCAAAAAGCGTCAGGGTGGCGAAGCAGAGCCACGCCATCGTTGCGGTTGCGAGCGCCCTGTTCGCCTTCGTTCCGACCACGATCGGCCTGTGCGCGGCGGTGTCGTTCGGCGACATACGACCTGACAGCGCCTTGTACGAGATGACGAGCTTCGTCTCCCCCGAGCTCGCGGGTCTTGCGGTTATGGCCGTTTTCGCCGCCATATTCTCCACCGGCCCCTGGTTCTTGCTCGCGACGGCGAAGCTGGTCGTGAAAGAGCTGTACATCCCTATCCAGGTCGCCCGTGGGAAAGAGGTGCCCGACGCGACCTCCCTGCGGATGTCGCGGGTGACGATCGTCGCAGTGCTCGTGCTCGCCGTCTCGGTAAGCGGTACGAACGTGTCGCTCCTCAATTCGCTCATGAGCGCGTCGCAGATAAAATCGATGGCGGTCGTGCTGCTCCTGTTCGGCATCTACTGGAAGCGCACTTCGAACGCGGCGGGGTTCGCCGGGCTTCTCATCGGCGGGACGATCTGCACGGTGTGGTACGTGATGGGAAACCCCTTCGGCGTCCAGCCGTTCTGGCCGGGGCTCATCTCCTCGACCTTGATCATCGTGGGCGGAAGCTTGATCGCCACGCGATCGAAGGTCTCGCCCGACTACATCGCCTATAAACGCCGGCTTTCAACTGCGAAAGAGGAATTCGCCTCGTTGATGGGGCTCGATGAGAAACCGGCGGCTGCGAAAGCGGATCGAGAGGGATCCGTCTTCCCCGAATCGGAGGAAACCGGGGACGCTTCGCGAGTCGATGGATAGCGCGCAATCTGATTCAAGGGAACGCTCGATGAGCGGCTCGCTCTGCGCCTTGCGAGTCGAATGGGAGGATGGATTGCCATGGAATTCGTTATCGTGCTTCTGATGGCCGCATGCTGCGTCGTTGCGCTGAAAACGGGCTGTGAGAGCCTGACGGTCAAACTCGGGGCGCTGAGCGTCAACATCGTCGCCGCGTTCGCGATTGTCATGTCTCATGGAGACTCGGGCCTTGCCATCGCCCTCTTCGTTTTCGATTTGGCGGTTTCTCCCTGGGTGGTGTTCTGGTCAATCAAATCGAAGGCAGAGTAGAGTACCGCTCCCCTTGCCGGAGTCTTGCCCATTGACGCCTCGCAGCAGGGAATTTGGGTTAAAATGACGGAAAGCTTTTAACTCTTGGGGGAGGGGAGCGATGGCGAAGGATGATCCGATTATACGTTCGGCGCCTAGAAGACCAGAGGAGTCAACCGACCTTGAAAAGCGTCGTCGCCTTCTCGCGTGCCCGACGGACATCCTCGGTATCGTAGGGTTCGGGCTCTACTTGGCCTGGTTCTACCTCGTCATGTCGTGTTCCATCACCTCGGGGGCGGGCATTTCTCATGCCGCCGGGTCCCTTCTCGTGGCGGCGTTCCTCCTTGGGGAGTCGCTTGCCGCGATCGTTATCGCGTCATCTGCAAGAAGGCTTGCGAGCCGGAAGGCGATCAAAGCCATTGTGGTTGCCTCGGCGATTCTCCTTGCCGCCCCGGAGATAACCGTTCTTCTCACCGATGCGGAGATCCCGCTCTTCGCGACATGGTTCTTGTCGGGATTCGGGGCGGTCCTGCTGCTCTCCCTTTGGGGCGTTTTCCTGTCCAAGCTCGCCCATCTGCAGGCGTGCGGCTATACTTCGGTCTCTGCGCTCGTTGCCGTTTCCGTTTTGGGGTTCACCAGGATCTGTTTGAAGCCCTATATGATTTCCGTAGGCGGGCTTCTCATTGTTCTAGCGTCTCTCGGGCTCTTCGCGGGTTGGGCCCTTTCCGCCCGCTCGACCGGGGGCATCGCCCTTTCCGAGAATACGCGGCCGCCCGACTGGGGCGCATTGCTCCATTCTGCCGGGGCGATGGTCGCGAACAGTTTCCTGCTCGGGTTCGGGTTTTACGCGCTTTCTATCTCGGCGTCTTTCGGGACGGTCGCCGTCATCGGGGGAATGCTCGCGGGGTCCCTATTCAAAGTCGTCGATGTCCGCACGGGCATCCGTTACCAGGTTGATAAGATCATCAAGGTGATTGCGCCGGTCGCCGCGACTTGCCTGCTCCTGTTGCCCTTCGTCTCGGTCGAGTTTCGCTTCGCCCTGCTTTTCCTCATGGCGGCGTTCGCGACGATTCACGAGGTCATCTGCTGGGCTGCGGTGGCCGAGTACATGCACATCCATGAGGTCCAGCCCTTTGCGAACATGGCTTTCGGCCGGTTCGGCGACATCGTCGGGCTGTTTCTCGGCTTTGTCTCGGCTTCTGCGATATTCGGTCCAACGCTCGAAGGGGACTTGCAGCCCAGCATCTTCCTCTGCATCGTTACGCTGCTGTTCGTCTATGTTCAGTCTTTCTTTTTCCGGGACAACTACACGCCTTTCGTCGAGCATAAGGAAATGGACGAGGATTTGGATTTGAGTTCGGAACCGAAAGGAAGAGAAGACCATCCGACCGCCTGGATAGACCGTTGCAAGCGGTTCGCATCCTGCTATGATTTGACGCCTCGTCAGACGGAGGTACTCTTGCTTTTGGCGAAAGGGTACTCGACGGTTTCGATCGAGAAGAAGCTTGTCGTTACGACCCATACCGTGAAGGCTCATATCTACGGCATCTACCAAAAGGTCGACGTTCATTCCCGGCAAGAGCTGATTGATCGCATAGAGGCTTTCGAATGCGGTGTGCCGGTGCAGGAAAAAGGGTAAGTGACAAAACGACTTCGCGGGAATGATAGAACTCTGAGAGCTCTATCATTCCCGCGAAGTCGTCTCCATGCTTATGACTTACGGTTGAAAGCGTCCTTCAAGCATCATGGCATCGAACAAAAGCTCCAGAAAACGACGAGTGTCCGAATCTTCAAGCTTCATGCCTAGAGAGCCCTCTATTTTTTTCAGCCGATAATAAGTCGTGTTTCGGTGAACCCTTTGGTACTCTGAGAGCTTCGGGATATCACCATCACATCTCAGGTAGTGAAAAAGCAGGAGGATATTGTCCTTCTCCTTTGGCGTTTTGCCCCCGAGCTTGGCGAGAATTGCGTTCTCGGTAGCGAGGAATCTCAACATTTCGTCCCGCTCCTTCTCGCCGGCGTGTAGCAGACAAAGCGTAGCCTTTGTATGAAAAAAGGATAAGGGTGCCGTTTTGGAAGGGGGGATTTTCTCTAGCAAGTCAAGTCCATTTTCGCCTGAAGGAATCCGTAGTAGATGTTCTTGAGGCCAAAGAAGGAGGAAGAGGCGCCAGCGCATAGGCTGTTCTGCTCGAGAAATTCTTTCAAGAAATTCTGTTCCTGGCTGGCGCGCTCTCTCTCAATCATGTTGTTGCGTACCATAATCAACTTACCGCCTATCGCGGTTACCATGGACAACGGAAACATGTCGCTTAAAAAGTCGGCATACAGTCCAGGTGCCATCTCTTCGCGTCCCCTTATTAAATAGAGGCAGAGGGGAGCTTCCAAGTTGATGCCCGCTTCCAGAGCGCAAGCATCGTCGCTTTCGGTGGCTTGCTTTTCTCTAAGGATGATTGGGATGAGAAAGTCGCTTCCGAACCGATTCCGCATCGCCTTCTGTTGGGAATCCTTGGCTACGCAATGCCCAATGCTCTCCGCAAGCATGTTGAACAGGCACGTAAACCCCAGCGTTATCGGCTGGCTACTCCTCACCATGAACAAATGAAGATAAAAAGCCCCATTCACCCTAAACACCCGGTTAATAAACCCTTGTTTGGAACCAGAATTGATAGAAAGAGCCCGATAGGAACGGGGAACCGAGCCTTCGGTGAGAAACCCGTCGTCTTGAAGCTCGGTGATTGACTTCCTTTCCAGGCGCCCACTCTTGGCAAGTTCGGCGAAATACTTATTTGAATGTCGCTTGCTTTGCGAGCAAGCGACAAGCCTATGGTGAGAATCGCAGATGTAGATGGCATCGGCGAATATTAAATCACTCAAATCGATCATTTCCTGATACATGCCGCCGCAAAGCATGCTATTTGCCATATCATACTGCCATGACAGGACCATTCCGATGAAGTTTTGGGCGCAATCGATGATGTGGCCGAGATCGGCATTGCATTCGTTTGCGCGAAAGATGATTTTTATGGATTCGCAATTTCGAACAAAATCTTCGCAAGAGTTGTGACCAGGGTCAATGGCGCATAGGAGTGCAGGTGGAAAGTGAGAGCTCCTCGTGCCGGAAAGGCTCGTTTGTGCGCATTCGACGGGCGTGCAGACATAAATGACATTGTCGCTTGAGTGCTCCTTTTGCGCGAATCGTTCAACTCGTGTGAACTCCCGACTGCTGTCTGCGATATAGAGTACATCCCCCATTGTTCTTAGATAGTCAGCTAGTATCGCGATAGGAATTCCCATTCGATTACCCCCCTGGTGTTCGCAACGTGTTATTTGCAAACACGTTGGATTTCCCCTAAGAACTGACCAGCTTTGAATATATCAAATCCGCTAACTCCGAGATAGTGAGGATATTGGATGCTGCTTCGCTACTGATTTCCACGAAGAGTTCCCGTTGAAGGAATATCATCAAGAGTATCTTTTTTGTCATAACGGATGACGTCCCGTTACATTTGGCTTCGAGATCGAGTCCTCTCACCTCAGAGACGCTTTTTCCCAGGGACTTCGCGATTGATAACTCTCCTAAGGCGTTGAAGTACTCGCTTACGGCATCTTCGTGGGAGAGGTAGTACTTGGCAAGGACGATATCGCGAATCGTGGTGCTTACAAGTTCTTTGTCCAGTTCCCCGTTTCGCCGAAGGCTCAGGAGCTGCGTGCATAGCCCTTTCGCAATACGCTCTGCCTCGTCGTACTTTGCCTTGGCTTCAATGTCAATGCCCCTTGCGCTGCGATTGTATTCCATCTAGACGCCTTTCTGCCCCCCTGCTTATCGCCTGCGATTGGTCTTTAATCGAGTCAATTAAAGAGGCGATGCCGTTTTTTCTCTCATCGGAAAAAAGCGATGAAAGACCGACTCGGTCAAAAAAGTTAAAATCAAAATCAGTGATTTCCTGGCTCATTCTACCATTAAAGAGATCGATGATGATCGATAGAACGCCTTGAACGACGAACGAGTCGGATTCGGCACGAATTACAAGCCGGTCGTTGCTGTCTGTATCCACGAGCAGCCACACGCTAGATTGACATCCATCTACGAGATGCGCTTCGTCCTTCTCTTCGGGTTTGATGAGGTCGAGGGAGCCCCCTCGCTCGATGAGGTAAGAATACTTGCTCATCTCATCATCGAAAGAATTGAAGAATTCGACGAGCTTCTCTTGTCTTTCTCGAATGTTCATGGCCGACTCCGTTCTCTCGGTTGCAACTCAATTCCGCTTCGTGCCTGAAGCCGCAGCCATGTCCCTTTTAGTATAGAATCAGATGCAACGGGGCCTATTGTGCAATTGCCAAAAATTACTCGTGCGAATTGGCTGAAAGACAAGCCCTACACTACCTTCTCGCCTTCGATAATAACTATATCGGTTAAGCCAAGCGACGAGAGGAGCGGGTATGTACGACAAATATCCCATTGATCGACCGATTGACATGAAGCTGAATGTTCGCCCAGTTTACAACGCTCTGATACATATGGTGGCATTTGAAGGGCCGTGTCGTTTCGGCGACAAGGACGAACTGACGAAAGAGTTCGACACGATGTCGGCGCAAGAGGGTTTCAAGCGCTTCTGCGCTCGAATCGAAAAAATCGGCGACGGTAATCCTGACATCAATATGATGGCTCCCATATTGACGACTGGCAGTGACGAATTTAGTTATACCGAGGAGACATTCGAAAAATTGGCCGAAGAAGTCGGTGACGTTGATGTCTTCTTTATTCAGGCAGCGAGCCCATCCTCTAGCCGTCTTATTCTGGAAATGCTCAATCGTTTCAACAAGCCCATCATCCTTTTCAACGCATCGGGCACCATTACGGAAGGGAACATCTCCTCCCTTCATTTTAAGGGATACAATGACGTGTTCGGCGTGATTGACTGGGTGCAAGCGGAAGAATTCATGCGCGCGATGAAGGTCAAGAAGGCTCTCTCGCGCACACGTGTCTTGGAGCTCTATCGCCACGAATCCAAACATTACCTTACCGACGACTGCGACACTGCGAACACCTTCGGGGTATCCGTTACCGGCGTGAACATTCACGAGATGTTCGACATGCTCGACACCAGGGAGGATGGCAAAGGAAACTATACGCTTCCCTTGCGCACAGTTTACAACTTGACGGAAGAGGACAACAAGGAGGCCGAGCGTATCGCCGACGAGCTGATCGCAGGCGCCGAAGAAGTATGGATTGAGCGCGATAAGCTCATTAAGTCCATTCGCTTTAACATCCTCACGCGTAAGCTCATGAACAAGTGGAACTGCAACGCGTTTACCGGTCAGTGCAAGGAATGCTGTGCGACAACGCGTATCAACGAGGCGCAGGTAACCTACTGTATCGGTCATTCTTTGAACAACGAGGACCGCGTTGTGTCGGCCTGCGAGGGCGATCTGAATGCATTGAAGGCGTTGACGGTAATGGCGTGCATCTCCCGCAAAGCGCCCTACCAGTCGAACACCTCCCCGCTCGTCCTGGACGAAGAGGGCAAGATTATGGCGAGCATGTGGTTCACTCCGAGTGAAGAAGCGGCGAAATACCCGAATCAGTGTTATTGTAATTGGCATGCGACTCCCAATCGGAAGATGAAGTTCGGCTTCGACTCTGAGGAGAAAGAATCGCTGGCAATCGGGCCTTTCACTGCATCAGCACGTTTCGGCGGTACTTTCCGTCGTGACTTCAAGCGCGACAAGGGCGAGGTTGTAACTTTGATGCGCTTCAATCCCGAAGGCACGAAAATGCTCATTACACGCTCTCATGTTCTTGACGGAATCGGCTATGACCGCTTCGGCTGTCCGGAAGGCTTCTACTACCGCGTCAACAATCGCGACGAGTTCTTCCAAGACCAAATCGAATTCGGCTCTCATATGGTGATGGTGTTCGGCGATTATGTTAAAGAACTGAAGACCTTTGCTAAGATCATGCATCTTGGAACTGTCATCTATACCGACAACGAGAAGTAGAAGTCGATTTAGAGTGATGCGAACGGGGGGAGGGGTCATCATGAAGCCTCCTCCCTCGTTTTTATCTGGAAGATTCGGCTTATTCGGATGGGGCATCCCAGGTTCTCGTTCATATATCGTATTCAAGGACTGTGAAAGAAACATGCTCCCAATTTCGACTCTTGCCCTTTCGGACGGTCGTTTCTTTTGGGGTATGCGTCGGGAAGGCAATCTTTAACACAGTGGAAAGGGGAGAATATGAACTGCTCAAAAGAAGGGGGGAGGGGGGAAGGCACCAATTGGGAAAGTGTGCGGCTGCAGTTTCCCATATTGAGTCAAAGGGTGAACGGGCGATCCCTCGTCTATCTTGATAATGCAGCAACAACGCAAATTCCAGAATGCGTGCTCAATGCAATAAACCAGCATTATCATGATTGCAACGCTAATGTTCATCGGGCAACCCATGAGTTGAGCAGTCGCTCGACGAGCTCTTTCGAGCGCGCTCGAAACAATATCGCACAATTTATAGGGGCTCAGTCAAGCAATTCGATTGTCTTTACAAGGGGAACCACCGATTCCCTCAATATGATAGCCGCATCGCTTGCTATGCAGTCGGGAAGTGGTTTCTCCGCATTGGTAAGCACCATGGAGCATCATTCAAATTTCGTTCCATGGCAGCAGGCGGCGCTGCAAACAGGAGGAGTTTTTAACGTTATCCCGCTCGATTCTAAAGGAGATATTGATTTAGGGGCATATGTCGAACTTCTAGAAAAGAATCCTGCGGGAGTGGTGTCTCTCGCCCATGTCTCGAATGTCCTCGGCACCGTTAACCCGCTCAAGAAACTTATTACGCTTGCTCACCAGCGAGGTTGGATGGTAGCGGTTGACGCTGCACAAAGCGTGCGTCACGAGCCCGTTGATGTAACCGAGCTGGATTGCGAATTCCTGTGCTTCTCAGGTCACAAAACGATGGGACCTACGGGCATAGGGGTTCTGTACGGAAAAGAAGAACTGCTAAATGAGTTACCGCCCGTTGCGTTCGGTGGGGAGATGGTCGACGTTGTGCGGTCGTCGCACACTACCTTCGAGAGGGCGCCCCTGCGTTTTGAGGCGGGAACTCCCAACTATGTAGGGGCAATCGCGCTCTCGTCGGCTCTTAACTATTTGAAATCTTTGGATTTGAAGAATCTTCGACGGCGTGAGCATGCGCTTCTTCAACGAGCAGAGCGCCTTCTTTCTGAGGTCGAAGGTGTCCGCATTATCGGGTCGCCATGTAAACGCGCTGGCGTGATATCGTTTACAATCGAAGGTTCTCATTCGTTCGATATCGCTACGCTTATGGATAAAATGGGTGTAGCGATAAAATCTGGAAGTCAGTGCGCCCAGCCGTTGCTCAACGAGACTTACTCTCTTGGAAACGCGGTAAGAATTTCTCCAGCATTTTATAATACTTTCGAAGAAATTGATGCGGCTATATATGCTCTTGAGCGGGCGATATCTATATGCCGGCGATAGCAGTGCATGACTAAAACGAATACACATTCAATGCATATATGCTTGTAATATCGCGGACATTGTTAAATTCTCTACTCTCAGTAAGCCGTCTTTCCCCGCAAAGACGGCAGCGCCATGAGCTCGTCGAAGATGGCCCGCACTTTCTTCTCAGCGCGGGGGAGGGTGGCGTAGTCGCCGGAATCTTCGCAATCGGGTTCGCCGCTCGCCTCGGTGACAAGCCGGGTTGCCCATTCGTAACGGCCGTTTTCGTTCAGTCGGATGATGGCTTCGAAGTCAAAGCGGTAGCGGTAGACGCCGCAAAACCAGTTTCCTTTCGTGATCTCCTGCCATTCGGTCCCGTCGAGCGGTGCCGGTTGTTCCATTCGATTCTCCTGCTGTCTGCTTGCCGTGTTTCGATTTCCGCGATTGCGTGGGGTGTGCGGGGGTGGGGCGCGTAAGCCGCCGAGGCTCCGGCTTGCTAGGCCCAAGCCCGCGCTGCCTGCCGAAAGCATGCCCGCTCCTCGAACTCGTTTAACTCATTCTCGCCCTTCCTGCTCGAGTTCTGTTCGCGCGCGGGCAATAATCGGTGAAATTACGGCTTCTGCTCGCTATTCAAAGAAGAACCTCTGTTCGATAATGAGCCCTATGGAACATTATCGGCTGAGAGATGGAGTGCGGCGGCTCATCCACAAGGAATACGTGGATGTTGTCGCCCCGTTTCGCCAAAAGCGGCGACTTCGAGCCCATCGCCGTGTGCTGGAAGGACGGCCGCACTTTCCCCATCGACGAAATCCTGGAGGTAGGTATTTCTTAATGCCAATGCCTTTCTAACTAGTCAGGTTGAAAGGGTGAATTTGTAGGCCGACATATCCTTTGTCCGTGCAGGCCTCCTGAAAACTGCCGGCGCTAGGGCGGCCATATCCTTCTGACGACGTTAAGGGAGAGCAGCGGCCGACGAGCATACTGCGCATGGGTGTTCGCTGCGAAGGTTGATCCCCGACGAAGGGTTGCCGGAAGCGTCCGTTCCTGAACATGCTGCCATTTCAGCGCCGTGCAAGGTCGTTTATGCCCCCAATTTAGCCGCAATTAAATTAGTAAGCGAACCTATTTGCATTCGAATGTGAAAGCGCTTGTATAACGAGGATTTTGCATTTTTAATGTTGATGGGGGAACATATGAAAACCACCGTGCTTCGTCGGGCGATGGTCGTCCTGCTTTCCGCAGCGCTTGTGACTTCGTTCGTCCCTGCTCAGGGTCTTGCAGATTCAGTAAGCCTGGTAGGTCCAAGCGCTGAGGCTAGCGCTTCCAGCGATGGTCGGCTCGATGGAGAAAGCGGTTCTCCCTCTGCCGCCGATGCTATTGCTACTGCGGATTCGACTGCCGCGGGGGCTGTCTCCGACGATGCTGCCAGCGCACCCGCGCCTGCCGATGGCGCCGCAGCGGCTCCTGCCCCCGGCGCTTCTGAATCCGACGTTGCCGGCGCTCCTGCGCCCGCCGGGCCCACCTCCGCTCCCCTCGTCAACATCATCGAGGCGGACGCTGCCGGCAACCCTCATGCGCAGATGTATACCACGCTGCTTGATAAGGACGGGAAGGTCGTGGACACGAACGATCCCTCTCGTACGGTCAATCAGCGCTACAAGCCTGTCGACCAAGGCGGGGTGGGTGCCGGTCTCTCGAAGGGCGACGGCGTGACGGTCCGCTTCCGCATGGCAGCCGTGACGCCCAACAACGCCGACGGCGAGGGCACGGGCGTTCAGGAGGACACGACGTATCCCATGGACCTCCCCTGGCAGCTCGTTGCCGCTAAGCAGGACAAGAGAGGAAATAAGCTCGTCGACCCCGACGCCCCGCTCGACTTCTTCAACTCCGGGGACATGGCGGCCAAGGGCGGCATCTACTCCAAGCTCGACTCCGACGGGAACCCCGCCGTGAACAGCACGGGCGATCCCCTCTATGAGCTTCGCATCGATTTCGCCAACGTCGCCGATCACGTGGATATCTCTGGCGAGTTCCAGTACGCCACTACGGTGAGCGAGAACGTCACCAGCGGCAGCGTTACCTCCCTCACCTATGTTCCCGGCGGCACCGTGAGCTTCAAAGTGAACGACGACCCGACTCCCGGCATCGACGGCGAGTATCAGGCGCGTGTCGGTGCGGGTTCTGGCGGCCCTACGTCGTATTACGCGAACGCCTCGCTTTCCAAATTGGAATCGGACTATCGCTGGCTCGACAACTCGGGTGGCTATGCGATGTCGGACGGTACGGCCTCTACGTTCATGACGGGCGGTGCGGACCCTGGCACACAGATTGTCGGCATGACGGGCTCGAACTACTGGCAGTTTGCCGGAACGGTGTCGGTGGGCCAAGTCAAGGGCGATTCCAACCTGGTTTCCAATTCTTGCTTCGCTTCCGGCAGCAACGGCGGATCGAGCAGCGATGCCAAGCTGCAATACCAGCTGAAGAAGGTGTTCGCTGACGCTGACTCAAGCCAGCAGCTCGTGGTGTATCGCAGCGTCGATCAAGATGGCAACCTTTTGCGCAATTCCTACGGCGACGTGATGTACATCGTTGTCGACCCTCGGACCTGCGCCAACGCCCAGCAGCAGAGCATAAGCGGCAACAACTGGTATAACTACCGCGCGGAACGCAAGAGCAACGGCGTCGACAGCTCGAAGGGAGGCTCTTGGCGCCTGCATGTGTTCAACGCTCCCCAGTTGAACCTTCAGATGACGTTCCCGCAATATGAGGGGTCTTTCGATGTGAGCGATCAGGCTCGCTCGGGCGGCACCATCTCCGACCGCGTACAGGCAGGCAACGGCTCCTTTAGCGCGGATTCTCGTGTCGCAAACGAAATTTCCTATGGCGCGAACACCCAGCAAGCTTCCTACATGGATTCCGAATGGGTGAACGACGACACCATTTTCTGGAAAATGACCCTCAATGTGGATAACTGGCAGAACTGGAGCGACGGCAGGCTTTATGTGGCTGCCGATATGCCGCTTCAGGTTATCGGCGCCCCCTCCGGAGCCAAGGTCAGCGGCTTTGGCGTGGAAGGCGGGTATGCGTTCGCCAAGCAATCCGACGACAGCTGGAAAAGCATTGCGACTGGTATGGGCGGAGGCGTATTTTGTCAGGCAAGCTGGGACGAGATGTGCGATGGCACGACTCTCGCGCAATCTTCGGACAACAGCAACTTCTGCATTAGCATTAACATCTCAAATGCGAGCAACTGCTACCGAGATTCAAGCTCTGGGAACACGACCATCACCGTGGGATTCTTCACTAAGGTTACGGGGTCGTCTTTGCGAAGCGATGGCTCTTATGGGCTAAAGGCGCAGTTGGTGTGCCATACGGGGGATCCGAGTCTCATTGCGGGTGCTGGGCACTGCAGCTGGCCTACGTACGCCAATGGCGTCAACTCCTTGGGACAGTGGGCATACCGTGTGAGCGCCGGGGGGTCTGCGCATGCACCGAGCCTGAGCAAGTATGGTTCCGAGACTGCGTCCTCGGGCGATTCCTCCAATATCGCTACCACGTGGACGTTGGCGGCATACGGCTTCAACACTAGCTCTAACCACGCCTCCCATACCTCATCTCTGCTGGTCAATGCTTATTACGGTGGCTGGGCTGGCCGATTTGCCATCGGTGATACCATGAGCAGCTCCGCAGTGAGCGACGCCAGTGGCAACGTGGTCGATGTGGACGCAGGCAAGTATACGCAGGCTACCAGGATGTTCCCCAGCTACTATCCGAGTGTGAGCGAGAACCGCAACGGCGGCGGCTGCGGCCCCATCCCGTCGAAGGGCATGGGCGGCGATTCGTGGGAGAAGTACGTTGATGGCGAGTGGAAGGCCATAAACTCCGAGAATTGCTATTGGGACGCCGATGCGCCTGGCGTCTACCGCAAAATCTTGACTACCAGCTCAGGCGGCGGTACGGCCAATTCGGAAAGCAATCCCCTTGCTGTATACGTTTATTACGCGGGCAATATGTCCGATCGAATCGCCGGCGCGGTGGGCGGCGGCACGCTCCTGTCGGTCGGCGCCAATCCCGGCGACCCGACATATTTCACGAGCTCTCTGGCTATCGAGTACCGCGGGCTCGAGCAGGTTGGCAGCGCGGGGAACGACAATAAGCTCGATTATCAGACCGAGCTTGACGCGGCAGCGCTCAGCGCGGCGGCAACTCCGATGAGCCGGGTTCTCTGTTCTGCGGGCGGATCGCCCGCGATGCCGATGCGGAGCGCCGGTTCCTCGCAGATCAGCTCGCGGCGAAGACCCCCGTTGCCGTGAACGACGGTACCGCCACGGCGGTCGACGGTCGCACGGTGAGCTTTGCTTACCAACCTGGTGGAGCGTTGACCGTAACCACTGAGCAGGGCGGACAAGACGTTTACGCGGCGGGCCCCGGATTCACGATTTCTGCCTACGACCTGCCTTTCGACAGCTACTTCGCGACCACTTATTCTATGAATGTCGACCGGCAGGGCTTCTATCAGGAGGCTGCGGATAAGGGTCTGCTCGATGGCGCGGGCAATGCCATGGGTACCGACCGCGCACCTCAGCTGACCGTCAAGAACCAGGTCGCGGGCGACCGCGGCCAGAATGCGAACGCTTCGGCTGGTCAGGTGAAGGTCGAGTCTGCGACCTTCGGCAAGTCCGTCAAGGACGTCGACGCCTCCGCCGGTAGCGCCACATGGCGACTCTCTGCGAAAACGAGCGACTCGCTAGACGCCGACGGAGACTACCTGCTCTCGGCGATTTGGGGGTGGCGGCAATCGCCCGACGCCTTCGCGAGGAGTGAAGCCTCTGTGCTTTCTCATGAAAAATCCATGCAACGCGCTCGCGTGTAGTCATGACTTCTGGTATCATTCAACAGGTTGCGCTAAGGACGGCGCAATCGGGAATAAGTGCGATGATACGCGGAGGCGGTGCATATGCGCTCCTCGGAGTCTTGCTACGGCCACGCTTCAAAGTTATCGCATGCAGTTATTTCGCATAAGGAGAAGTGAATGTACGCAATCGTGAAAACGGGCGGCAAGCAGTACAAGGTTGCCCCTGGAGACCGCATCAACATCGAGAAGCTCGATGCCGAGGTGGGCGCTGAGGTCGAGCTTCCTGTCATCTGCGTCGTCGACGGCGAGACCGTCGAGGCGGATCCTGCCAAGGCCGCTGCCACCAAGGTGGTCGCAACTGTCATCGAGCAGTTCAAGGGCGAGAAGGTTCTCGTCTTCAAGTTCAAGAAGCGCAAGAACTACAAGAAGCTGCGCGGCCATCGTCAGCAGCTCACTCGCGTGGAAATCAAGTCCGTCGGCACCGCTGTCGCCGAATAGATAAAGGGAGGCATACACCATGGCTCATAAGAAAGGCTTAGGCTCCAGCCGTAACGGTCGCGACTCTCACGCACAGCGACTCGGCGTGAAGATGTTCGGCGGTCAGCATGTCCGTACCGGCAACGTTATCGTTCGTCAGCGCGGCACCAAGTTCCATCCCGGCGAGAACGTCGGCCGCGGCAAGGACGACACCCTGTTCGCGCTGTGCGACGGCACCCTCGAGTTCACTCGCGGCGTGAAGCGTCGCGTGCATGTCCGCCCCGATGCCGAGGCACAGGAATAGCACACTACCGCGCAATCAGCATAGATAGTCGGTTTTCGAGGCGCCCCCTGCATATCAGAGGGCGCCTTTCGTTTACAATCCAGACAACGCGGGCGCACATGATGCCCGCCCTGGCAGCGAAGGATCCCCCATGTTCGTAGACAAGGTACGCATATACGTCAAAGGCGGCGACGGCGGCGCGGGCTGCATGTCCTTCCGTCGCGAGGCGCACGTCCCCAAAGGCGGCCCCGACGGCGGCGACGGCGGTCACGGCGGCAACGTCGTCATCCAGGCCGACCTGGGCGTCTCGTCGCTGATCGATTACCGCTTCAAGCACCACTTCAAGGCCGAGCGCGGCACGCACGGCAAGGGCTCGCGCATGCGCGGCGCCGACGGCGAGGACATGATCTTGAAGGTGCCCGTGGGCACGGTGGTCCACGAGTACTTCGAGGAAACGAAGGAAACGGGCGAGCTCATCGCCGACCTTACGCACGACGGCGAGCGCATCACCGTGGCGCTCGGCGGCGTCGGCGGCCGCGGAAACGTGCACTTCGTCACGTCCACGCGCCGCGCCCCTGCGTTTGCCGAGTTGGGCGAGCCTTCGCAGGAGCAGTGGGTCGAGCTTGAGATGAAGCTCATGGCCGACGCGGCGCTTGTGGGCATGCCGTCGGCGGGGAAGTCCTCGCTCATCTCGAAGATCTCGGCGGCCCGACCGAAGATCGGCGACTACCCGTTCACGACGCTTGTCCCGAATTTAGGCGTGGCGACGAGCGGTGACTTGAGCTTCGTCTGCGCCGACGTCCCCGGCCTCATCGAGGGCGCGCATGAGGGTCGCGGGCTCGGGCACGAGTTCCTCCGCCACATCGAGCGCACCGCGCTCATCGTGCACGTGGTCGACCTCACGGGCGACTACGAGGGACGCGACCCGTTGAACGACTACGAGGTGATCAACCGCGAGCTCGAGCTGTACGCGAGCGACCTCGCGTCCCGCCCGCGCATCGTCGTGGCCAACAAGATCGACGTCCCCGGCACCGAGGAGGTCTGCAAGAAGCTCGCCGAGCGCGTGCGAGCTGACTCCATCGCCGCTGCTGGCGGTGACGAGTTCGCCGACAGCCCCATTGACCCGAAGCTCTACTGCATCAGCGCGCTCACGGGCAAGGGCGTCGATTCGCTCAAGGCCGCCATCGCGACGAAGGTGCACGAGCTGCGCGAGGAAGCGCGCGCGCAAGCCGCCGAGCAGCCGGAATTCGATCACGTGTGGGAGCACAAGCGCGAGATGCGCGACCGACGCTTCACCGTGCGCAAGCTCTCCGACGGCGTCTTCCGCGTGGAGGGTGGCCAGGTCGAGCGCATGGTCATCCAGACGGACTGGGAAAACGAGGACGCCATCGCCTTCTTGCAACACCGTTTCAAGCGCATCGGCGTGGAGGACGCGCTCGCGAAGGCGGGCGCTCGCAACGGCGACGAGATTCGCATCGTGGGGCGCGCCTTCGAATTCGAGTCGGCGACGGCGGATGACGCGTTCGAGGAGCTTGACATCTAATGGACGAGGCCAGGATCGACATTTCCGCAGCGGGCGAGAGGCGCGGGTCGCATGAGGGCCGCGAGGGGCAGCTTGCCGCCCACTTGCGCCCGCTTGTGGTCAAGATCGGCTCCTCGACGCTCACTACGTCGGAGAGCAAGATCGACTACGCGTTCCTCGACGACGTCGCCCGCCAGGTGGCACACGTGCGCGAGGCCGGTTTCTCGCCCATCATCGTGACGAGCGCGGCCATCGCGTGCGGGCTTGAGGCGCTCGGCATCGAGCGGAGGCCCACCGACATGCCGAGCCTCCAGGCGGCGGCCTCGGTGGGGCAGAGCGCGCTTTCGGCGGGTTACGCCCGCGCGTTCGCCCAACATGGGATTACCACGTCGCTTGTACTTTTGACCAGGCGCGACACAGCCGACCGTACGGCATATCTCCACGCGCGCGACACGCTTTCCCGCTTGCTCGAGATGGGGGTCGTGCCCATCGTGAACGAGAACGACACGGTGTCGGTCGAGCAGATCCGCTTCGGCGACA
>ERZ1034984.1417-NODE-1417-length-22573-cov-50.072875_pt1 | contig 22573 bp, 32 predicted proteins | sample MGYA00520589_ERZ1034984 | MGnify/ENA primary metagenome ERZ1034984 (study PRJEB33766, sample SAMN09781790) | gut metagenome | biome: gut microbiome | host: Homo sapiens | place: Madagascar | study: EMG produced TPA metagenomics assembly of the PRJNA485056 data... | reverse complement strand
TCACCGCAAACGCCGTGGACGTGTTCAGATCGTAGGCAACAGGCGTTGCAACGACTGGCTGCGGCGTTGGGACCGGCGTATCCGTCAGCAGCCAGCTGCCGTCCGTGATCTCCTGCCGTAGAAAGTTGCCCGGCGTGTAGACGCGCAGCTCAAAATCATTGTCCGCGAAGACCCCGACGGGACCGGACAGCTCTGTCACCCCCGAAAGAGAATCGCCCGTAAACCGGACCGAGCCGAAGGTGCTGTATACCCGGATGTTCGCGTATGTTTGATTGTCGTGTGTGATGTACATAGTGCCTCCTTATGCTGCGAGCATATCGTCAGTGACTATCATGTCACTGGGGAGAATGATTGCGGGGCGGACACCGTATGAAGTGTAGGAGGAGAGTCGATTGTTACGTCCGGAGGTGTCAATGTACCACACACTGAGTGCGTTACCACCATATGGGGAGCGGAGCCACCAGCCGTAGGGCGAGCCATTGAAGTTTGCGATGCGCTTGACGTTGCCTCCAGAACTTGCGGTGAAGTAGTCCAGCTTCGCGCCATCTACCGGGAAGTAGCTGCTGTCGCTGGTCGTAAAGCCGACCTCATATCCGGATAGTAGAAAAGCTTTTACAGATAACCCATTTTCACCGCTCTGGTCGGTGCCACCATAACCGCCGTTCTTACGGTACGGGATCTTCACCTGCTTGATGGCATCCTTGATGTTGCTGTCGAACAGGTTCTGAAAATCATCGTTAAAATAATTTTGAATGGTGCTGCTTTCTAGCTTGTTCGCATTGCCGCCATCCCATGAGCGTTTCTCGTAAATGTCCTTCAAAAGCAGCCATGTTCCGTCGCAGCTAGCGTCGTAAATCGCCGACGGCAAGCCCTGATGGACTACCAACCAATCCCACGGTGTACCGTTCAGGTTCAGCTTGATGGTTTGCCCGATTTCCAGATCAGACATTCGCGTTCTGTGCGGTGCAGGTCCACGTCTTAAAAACATTCCCATGATATACACCCCTAGAAGCAGAAGCCGAACGCTATGCCATAGGAATAGTCGGCGTTGTTCATGTGCTCTTCGCCGTCCTTGGAGACCAGGCAGAAACGCAAGGAGTTGCTGTCACGCGGCGAGCGCTCCCACCAGGGTCCCGAACCACCGTTCCGCTTCTTCGCCTTGCTGTTGCCCGCCTTGTAGTAGTCATACTGCGTGCCTTCGCCTGCCGCCGAGTAGGTGTTCAATCCGAAGACTTCGACCTCGCTGAGCAAAAACAGCTTGTCCGCCGTGGTGTTGATGGTGGTGCTCTGGTTGCCCGCTGAGGTCAACTTGTTTACCTCGCGGATGCTGTTCTTCACCTCTGTCGGCATCAGCGCCAGAATAGCAGGCAGGTGCGTCGTTCGCATGGAACAGCTCTCCCAGCCGCCGACATTGGTGTTGGAGCTGTTCATGGCTTTACTGTCCACGTAGCAGTCATGCAGCTGGAAGGTCAGCGGCGCTATGCTGCCTGCGGTGTAGGTGTCGTGGTTGATGCCGATAATGTCAATCAGATAATCTGTGCCGCCGATCGTCATTGCCTTCTGATTTCCAACCCTCCACGATGGGGGGACGGTCTTTTTCTGGCAGACAGCAATGATCTGATCCCAGGTGTTATCAGCAAAATTTGCCTCATACAGATATTTAATCCCCGTAAACCATCTTGGACTCCTTCCACTCATCCGAACACCACCACCTTCACCGGAATATTTATCGTCGGTGCTTTGCCGATGCACTGTGCGGTCAGGCTGTTCGCGCCGGTCGCGTAGTTGTGAATCAAAGCGAAGCCCTCCAAAAGCGCTGCGTCCGCGTCCGCGTCCGTGCCCGAAAGCGCCACGTCCCACTGCGGGTCGACATCGTAGGACGCTTTCAGTCCCGTGATCACGATCGTCTGCGCTTGGTAACCATGTGCATCTGCAGCCCAGCCCGAGGCGAGGAGGGTGCCGGTGTACTGTTTTATGTTCATAGGCTCATACACTCCTGTAATCAGCTCGCCCGCCGCGTTGTGCGCCGTCGTGCCTTTGAGAAGCGTCTCCGGCGTGACGGTGTCGGCGGTCAGGTCAAGCTTGACTTCGCCGTTCAGGGCGACTTTGTTGACTGCCATCTCAGCCTCCGATCTGGAGCGTCTGCCCTCCTGCGGCGTTGTCGGTGTAGGTGACGGGAATTGCCGCGACAGTCACCTGCGACAGATAGTCATACGTCTCATCCGGCGTCACGACCTGCTCGGCAAAGCTCGGCGTGACATTCTTGTTTGCCTGTGCCTTGACCGCCTCGCCGCCGTAGCTGCCCACCACGCCGAGAATGGTAATGCCGGTCTTGATATTGCCTGGGATAAGCTTTGCCTTTTCCGTTGGCTTGATGCGCGACTTGCCGGAGCCGTCGTGAAAGCCCATCGGAATAGCAGGCTCGTCGTCTTTCTCTGCGATGTCGAGTGTCTTTGCACCGTTGTCCGGCATGGTGCCGACCATCTTCGAGCCGCGCGCGTAGAATGTCTTATCCTTGAGCACCTCCGCCACGGCGGCGGTCGCGTCCTGCGAGTTTACGTCGAACTCATTCGAGCCCACGATCGGCGCGCCGGACTTGTCGTGCGCGGTGACTCCCTTTTTGAGGTCGCCCGGGACGATGGTGTCGCCCGACAGATCGAGTTTGACCTCCGTGCCGACGATCAGTTTGTTTACATACTTGTTTGCCATATGCTCACTCCTAACTGTTCATATACTCGTCGCCCATGATGAGCGTCAGCCCACCGGCGGCGTTGGATACTTCGTACTGTGGAATCTTTGCAACGTTTACGTCGCGGGACAAAAGCCTGTTTCTGGTCGGCAAGACCACCGGCTCGTAAGTCTTCGGCGTTACGTCGTATACGCCCTCATACGGCTTGCTATCTCCCGTGTAAACCACCTTCGCCGGGGCGATCTTCATCTTGATCTCCGGCTGGGAAAGCGTCATTTTAATCATATCCCGCCTCCTTCAAGAACTTTTTCGCGTCCGTCTGCACGATTTCAGCCGCCATCGGGTTTCCGTCACCATCCGTTAAGGCAAGCTGTAGTCTCACAGTGCTTGCTTGCAGCCGCATTGCGTCTGCATACGGGATTTTTACAAGCAAATGCGTTTCGTCGACTACTGTAGGTTCGTACTGGAAGAAGGAACACCCCTGTCGCACATAAAACTCAAGTTTCGTCGCTTTCGTCAGGTCAGTTCCTTCTACTTCCACAGATAAAGCGTTCGCGATTTTCTGAAACACTTAATCACCCCCTATGTTTTTGGGATTCCGACGACGTAATCCACTACGTAAGAGCCGGAAATCTTCGAAATCTTCACACGGTCGCCCGCCTTGAACGAAATCGACGTGTTGCATTTGTAATGCTTTTCGCTTGCCGTCGTGCTGCCGTCAAAAATCAGGCTCAAACCGTCGGAATACACCGCGCCGACCGTCGCAAGGTCAAATGTCGGTGCTGTTACCTTCTTTTCTTTCTGCGTCGATAAGCCCGGAATCATGCAATCACCGTCCTTTTCGCTGTGTGTTTCATCAACTCACCCGCTCCAAGCGTGATGCTCCAAGCGGTTTCCTCATAGATTCCGCCGATATCCGGATGATCAATGGAGATCGCGTCCCCGATGCCGTGATTTCCCTCAGAAAATGTCTCGAAACTGATTGTTTTTACCGTCTGCTGCGACTCGCTCATCAGCCGGTTCGCGATGGTCTGTAATTCGTCCTGAGATGCAACATTGTCGACCTTCGTCACCTGAACGATTCGCATATTCCGCTTGAATGTTGAGGTTGCGGACGACGGCGATTCGTTTACCGCCGTCGCCACAAGCGCATCTTCCAAGTCCGGATTCGAGCAGACGCACACAAAAACATTCGGAGTGGAAAAGATGTCCGTTTCCTCCGAAGCGTCTGCCGAAATCGGTCTCAGAATCTCCGTCCCGCCGTATCGGTGCTTGATGTTTGCCGCAAGCGCCTGTGTATACGGCTCGATATGGGCGATACCCTGCACGTCAAACCAAACGGGCTTGTAGTTGATCTCCGCCAGAAGGTCATTGCAGATCGTCAGATAATCTGTCCCGATCTCCCAGTCCTCGCGGTCTGTGGCAAGCGTTGCCGCAGAAGCTGTCGTGATAGCCAGTGCTACGCCGCACGCCGTCAAAATCTGCTGAACGACCGTCACGTAGGACGTGCCCTTTGCATAATGCACCCGCGTCTGCGTTTTGTTGCTTTTGAGCAGCCAGCACCGGTCATACGCCTCTACCTTGACCGTCTTTCCGTATTTTGTGACCGCTGTGGTCACCGTCGCGGCGCGGAACACCCCGAGGGGATATTCCGTGCCGTCCACGGTCAAAATCGGCTGAATTTCGTCTGACAGCAGGTCGACAATGGGATTCACATAGAATTCGCCGGAAAAGCTCGACTTGATCTCGCCGGACGCATCGAAATAAACCGTTGGGTCATTTCCCGCCGACCACGAAAGCGCCGATACCTCGCCGCCTTTCCGAAGAACCGCTACGCGGTAGGATACGTCACGAATCAATGTCAATCACCTCCGCGTAGTCGATCTGCTGAATTGAGAAGTTGACGACGGATTTGTCCGGGTTCACTCTCGACGTGTCGCTTGTCTCGTTCAAGTATCCGATCACCATTTCGCCGGACTGCGTCTTCAGGCACACCAATTCGCCAATCAGCGCGTCAAATCCAGCTTTGTCTTCGCCCGGAAGGAAAACCGCCGTGCCGCCGACCTTCTTTGTCACAAACTCGCTTCTTTCCGCGTGCGGGTACGTGCTGCCATACATGAAAATGTACTGAATATCGCGGTTGATCGCGTTCTGCACCGGCTGATTCTTGAGCCCGCAGTGTTTTAACGTCACTTTCTTCCCGGAGGCGATTCCGTAGAGCGTCGCATACTGGCCGGTCTTGACTGTTACCGTAGACTCCGGCGACAGCCCGTAATTCCCGGAATCGTCGTAGCAGCCGCGCACCTGATACGTCACGCTCCCTAAAGAAATCTCATCGGTATATTGCGTTTCGGTCGTCTTGGCGATTACCTCCCCGTCCCGATACACAAGGTAAAAATCATAGCTGCCGTATGCCTGCCATGTCACAACCGCCTTACTCGATACCTGTATGATAAGCCCGATTCCGGCACCCGGCGTGTTCGTCACGGGAAGCGCCGCCGCGCACCAGCTAGACCACATGCCATACTGGTTTTGCACTCGCACGCGCACCGTGTGGCTCCCGTCCATAAGGTACATTGGGCTTTTCCACGTCTTTTCTGCGCCGTAATGCGTGCCACCTAAGACTTCCCCGTCAAGCTCTACCTGCCAGGCTTCTTGATCTGTCGCCGTCCAAGATATTTTCGGGCGCGGGTCGACGCTGTCTACTCTGATTTGCGGCGCGTCCGGGGCGGATACCACAACGATCTGCGCCGCGTCACTCCAATCTCCGGCAACGCCGTCCGCATTGTAAGTGCGCACACGCCAGTATTTGATGCTCGATGTAAGCGTCCCCGCCGGGCATGCCCATTGCCGCGCCGTTCCATCAATTGTTGCAAGCGCCGTCCATGTGCTTCCGTCGGTGCTTTTCTGCAGCTCCGCTTTGGACTGCGCCGCACCGGACGAAACAACGTGTTTCCACTGGAAAATAACGTCCTTAGTTCCGTCCACGATTGTATTTACTGGGCTAATTGCCGTCGCCTTGCCGGTCGGGTCAACGCATGTGCAAAACTGCCACGCCGACCATTCGCCCTCAATTCCATCATCCGACGTGATCTTGATGCGCCAGCGCAGCGCCTCCGCGCCGGTCAGGTCGCTTACTGGTATTGTCGCCGTATTCCCGGCTCCGCCGCTTATCGTCTTTGTGCCGTTGCTTACTCCGTCCGTAAGCGTGTAATATTGCAGCGAGAAAGACGCCTGCGCAGGCTTCTGCGTAAAGTAATACGGAATATCCGCTATATTCCACGTTACAATGCATTTGTTGTCCGGCGGAACGTATGCATTCCCGGAGGGGGACATATCTTCCGCTTCCAACTGAATGTCTGCGACATGAACGCCGAGCGCGGTTCTGGAGGGGATAATCGGATCTGAGATACCGAAGCTTGTTGCGCTGCTACTGCTCGGGGTCGGGCTGCTGTCCAAAATAGAGAACGCAAGCCCGTTGATAATTGCTTGCTTTAGGCTCTCGTTCGTTGCGTACCCGACGGAATTCAGCGTTGTCGGTTTCACATTGGCGGTGTACCCGAGGTATAGCTGCGTGTCATCAATTTGATCGATGACAGCAAGCCCCGGCATGGAATCATACGTCAGCGTCGATAGATCGGTTTCCTTCTTGCAAACCTGAACAGCCATTGTCACATTGCTGGACAGTTCGTTGACATATTGAGAGCCAGTAAGACCGATATCGATAAAATCATTATTGCTTGCGTCGAAATACACCGCCTTTTTCGCCATCGCGGCAATGTCGGCAGCATCAAATTTCACAAACGCAATCTGTTCCGACTTTTCCCTGATGATGCTTTGCGCTTTTACCCAATATTTGTTGCACGGTTCTGTTTGGGTAGATTGGTTGTAGCCCGGGGACGTGTGTACGGTGTGCCGCGTGCTTTTATTGGCGGAGTCCGTATATACCGATGTTTTTGCGTAAAACGTGTACGAACGCTTATTTGTATACCCCATTCTACGATACCCCCATTCTTGCCGTCAGCCGTTCATTCTCCGTAATCCGTATGATGTCGTTGAACTGCTTCACCCGGTCTGCGTTGATGTTGTAATAATTGTTTGTCGTGCCCGCTCCGGCGAGTGCCGGAAGATGCCCGAAGGAAGACATTCCAAAGGTCATCGTGCCGAAATCGAGTTGGCTTTGAATCCCTCGCTTGACGCTCGAGAATTCCTTGTCAAAGCCCTGCCCGAGTCCTTCCGCCATATATCCGCCGATACCGGCGAATACCTTAGACGGCGACGCTATGCCTAGAATATCCTTTACCTCATCCACCACGCCCGTAACTGCGTCGTGAACCGTATTCTTGAAGTCGTTCCACATCTCCACAAACCCGTCTATGATGCCCTCGACGATGTTCTTTCCGAGCCCGAGCCAATCAAAATCAAGGAATGTATCAACGATAGACGATATCACCCTCGGAATCGCCATGATGATATCAGGAATTGCTTTGATAAGCCCCTTTATAAGCGCTCCAGTTACCTTTACGCCCGCCAGAATAATTTCGTCCAAATGATCTAAAATTCCCTCGACAAGCGCGATAATGAGATTTGGAATCGCCGCTACAAGCTCCGGCAACGCTTTGATTAGCCCGTCCGCCAAGCTCAAAATCAAAGCAATGCTTGCTTCAATCAGTTTTGGCGCATTTACAATGATCGCAGTTACCAGATTCGCAATTATATCAGGGATAACCTCTATCAGCGTCGGAATCGCGTCCATGAACCCATCAACCAGTGCAAGAATGATTTCAAGTGCCGCATCGATAACGGCGCTCAAGTTGTCCGGGTCGGTTAGAATTCTTGCGATTTCCGCGATTGCCTCTGCTGCGGCGGGAATCAGTTCCGGGAGCGCGTCCGCGATGCCCTGTGCAAGCGATACAATGATATCAATGCCCGTCTGCACAATCTGCGGCAAAAGCGCAATCAGTGCCGGTACGAGCGTGTTGATAACCGTTGGTGCTACGTCCGCGATGACGGTTAATACTGCCGGGAGCGCGTTCATCAGCCCCGTTACAAGGCTTGTCGCGCCCTCAACGAGAGACGGCAGGATTGTTTGCAAGATTGCCGGGAGCTGTTCACTTACCGTCCCAATGAGCGAGGTTGTCGCTTCGACGATACGCGGCAAAAGCTCCTGAATGCGCGGAATCACATTGTTTCCAAACGTCACGACGGATTCTGTAAAGTTCCCTACCAGTACGCCCAGGTCTTGGCTCGGGTCTGCCATGCCGGTCACAAGGTTCTGCCATGCGGATTTCATCATACCGAACGAGCCCTGAATCGTGCTTGCCGCTTCCTCTGCCGTCGTGCCCGTGATGCCCATTTCCGTCTGCACCACGTGGACAGCATCTACGATGTCCGCATAGCTTGAAATATCGTACTTGATGCCGGAAATCTTCTCTGCGTCCGCAAGCAGCCGCTCCATTTCCGCCTGCGTTCCGCCGTAGCCGAGTTTTAAGTTGTCCAGCATTGTATAGTTCGATTTCGCAAAGCCTTGATAAGCATTTTGGATGGCTGTCATGTCCGTGCCCATCTTGTTTGCATTATCGGACATATCGGTAATTGCCAAGTTCGCCTTGTCCGCTGCCGCGCTTGTGTCTCCATCGAGAGATTGCAGCAGAGCGGCCGAGAAGCTAGTTACCGTCTCCATATATTCATTTGCGGACAGACCAGCGGTCTTATATGCGTTGTTCGCATAATCCATAACCTGATCTTGGCTGTCCTTGAAAAGCGTTTCCACACCGCCCACAAGCTGTTCATAGTCAGCGTAAGCGGCAACCGCTTTTGTCCCGAGCGCTCCGATTGCGGTAGCGCCAGCCGCAACACCAGCGACAGCCACCTTCCCGGCTGTCGCAAGTCCGGATTTCAGCTTTTCCCCGAGCCCGGATGTTTTCTGCCCAACTTCATCAATGCCTTTATTTGCTTCGGTCGTATCCGCACCGATTTTTACAAAAAGTTCAAATAGATTCATCTTTCACCACCAGTCCGCACCGCTTAACAACCTCGGCGGTGATCTCTTCGCAGGTTCGGTTGTCCTGCGGCTTCGGGTCTATCAGATCGGAATATTTTGCCTGCACGAAGCTGCCGCCCGCGAATTTCGCTGTGTTTTCCGTCATTGTGCGCAGACACTCCGCCGTATAAATGCGGAAGGCTGATTCTTCCTGCTGCCGCTTTACCAAAATCGGCAAAAGGCGAATCAGCCCTCCCACGCTTATCTTTGGAGCCGCCAGAAGCGCAAGCGTTACGCTTTCGCCTCCGACGCGCACGATTTGAAAAAATCCAGAATATCCTTGTCCTTGACAATCTCCTGAATCTGCCGCATGGTCTTGATAATACTCTGCTTTTTGATCGCCTCGACGGTCGTTTCGTTGACCGCAGCCAGAATGCCGAGTGTATCTTCCCGATGCTTTTTCAGAATCAGTGGAATCCACTGCCCGATCTTCTGCGCACCGATCGCGTATTTCTCACCGGCTGTCTGCGGCTTCTCTGCGTCAATCTGTGCTTTCAGACTCTCCCGAAGCTCATCGTCCGTCAGGATATTGAGCGCGTACACGCTGACCTCGCAGAGGACATCAGCTGCTCTGTCGGTGCTAAGTTCCGAAAATTTCATACTTTCTTCTCCTTACGTTTCAGCCGTACCTGCTTTGATATAAACCTCATACGGCACAACGTCCTGCTTCGACATCGAATAGTGCGCCGTGTACTCAAACGCCATCTGCCCCTTGTTTTTGTCCGCTGTTTTCAGCTGGAATCCGCCGGTCGACAGCGCGTTCATAAGACGAATAGCAATGAAACCGCCATTCGTTGCACCGTTCTTGTCGGAATAATCGCCCACAAGCCAGATGTCCGCAAAGTCAGCCGTCGAAAGATCGCGCCGAGGAACAACCTTCGTCGTATCCGTGCCGTCGATGTCAGCCGCCGCCATGAGAGATTTCGCGGAAGTGGTCGTAGCCGTTACGTATGTACCAGCAAGCTTCACTTCGACATCGTCCATCCGCTTCATTTCCATCGTGTTTTTGGGGCAGTTGTCCACATCCGAGCCGTAGTCAGAATACGTCGGTGTCGCAGAAAATGTAACGCCGCCGGTAGTCGCGCCGATCTGGTTCTCCGGTTCAAACGTTCCAGTTGCAGGCGTAAATTCGCTCAAAACAACGCCAGCGTTGATTTGCAACTGCTTAAACGTATCCGCCGGAATTTTTGTAAATTTCGCCATGAAATCAGTCCTTTCAGTTTGCGGTAATGTATTCGACTGTCACATTCAAATACCGCCGCTTGATGTATTTGTCGGAATCGTCCGCGATGTTCTGACACCACGGAGTACCGCGCTTAATCCAAATTGCACCGCCGTCGCAGGGGACGAACACGCCGCCCAAGCCGATCGCGTCCGAAATTTCCTGCGCTTTGGCATTCGGTTCTGCTTCCTTTTCCGTGTAGTACCACAGATTCACCGTAAGCCCGATCTCTCCACTATCCCATGCGCCCGTAATAAGCTCATATGTGAGCCACGGGAAAACAGCATCGTCCGGCACACTGGACGTCGAATAGGCTGTCAGGAACTGCGAAAACCATTCTTGTAGAGCCTGTCCTTTTGTCATGACGGTAGCGCCTTCTTTTCTGCCGTGAAATACTTGAGCGCGAAACTCGCCGAACGTGGGGACTGCTTCGCCGTCGGTTCCGATGTCACACGGTACGTCTCCCCGGTCGTTTTATCTCGGAAGAAGTCGTTATACTCAATCGGGACGCTTTGCTGAACCAGAACCGAGTAAACGCTTGTAACGCCCTCTTTTTCGGCTCTTCTGGCCTCCATCGACGTATCAAGCGCCTGATAGTTGTAAAACTCCGCGCCTTCCGCCCACGTCGTGATATAGCCGCTCTCGCCGTCCGGCACGCGGCTTTTGTCCAAGAGGACACACGGTCTTGCAAAATCGTCAAGTAAGCTCATATCTTCCTCCATTGGTTCAGGCGCGACTTAAAAACAGACTTCCATGTTACCATTCCAGCTCCGGTTGCAGACCCGCTCGTCGATTTCGAATAGCTGTACCCGCCGAAGCTCTCCGACGTGTACGGGCTCGCAGCGATGTCTCCGTTCTTTTCCTGCCACGCCTTGATTTCCTCCCCCAAACAGAGAAGTGCGGGAGGAACAGACATCGGCCAGATAGAGCCGTCAAATGTCTCGTCTGCCATCGCGTAATCCGGGTATTGGTGAACTCCGTCGTTGAAAACAGAGCCCACCACACGGAAAAACTGTCCGTTTTGCAAAAACGGCAGTGTGATGCTGCCGTTTTCGACCGTGTACGTGCCACTGATTCTGTCAGTTTCGAACCAGTTCCGAAGCACGCCACATAATTCAGTCAGCATCACACCGCCACCTCCATTACTTCGCCGTTACCGTCGCGTTGCCAGCCTTCTGCGCCTTGTAAGTCGCGTCAGCCTCAACGACTGTGATCTTCTTGCCCGTCGCTGCCGTTACATCAGACTTGCCGTCCCACGTCGACCACGTTCTGACATTCTGACCATAGGTCACAGTCTCAGCCGAATCGCCTACCTTATACTTGTAGACATTCCCAGACGTTTCCTTCGCCGGGTTGACCGTGATCTTCGTGTCGCCGGTTGCGGTTCCTGCTGCCGAAGTAACAGTCAGCGTGCCAAGCGAGGGGGTCTCGTCAATGTCAGCAACGGCAATGCCGTCCTGATACTCCGCGAACAGGGTCATGCCCATGATCGCGAAGGACTCGGATACCGCCGTGGAGTAGTTGCCCTGCACGTGGAAACCAACCAGGTTCGTTTCGCCATCAGTTCTGTAGTCAAGACCGGCACGGGCGAAATCGCTGTCAGCCGGGTCGATGTAGTACAGAACGATGTTCTCAACCGGAGTCGCAATGACACGACCGCGCTTGATTTCTTCGTCAGACAGCAGGAACACGGTGCTGTAGCCCATAAAGTTCTTGATGTACTGGAAGCCGAACTCGGTCTGGATGGTGATATCAGCGCCGCCGAGGTAATCATACAAGTCCATGACGTTCACGAAGCCGACAACGTTTGTCGCGGTTCTGTGCATCTGCTTGAACTTGTTGATAACAGCGCCCTTCGCCATCGCAAGCGCACGCTGCCAGTTGGTTTCGCTGACGCTCAGAAGACCGGTGTTCAGGTAGTCGTAGAACCGGTTCGTGACGTTGGTCTGAAGCTCATACAGGAAAGCTTCATCGGTCATCGCGACTGCGACATCATAGCCGTATTCCTTGATTGCCTCGATGGAAACCGCCTTCGCGTACTTTTCGACGTTTATGTTCGCATAGTCCTTCTCAATGACCGTCGCTTTGGAGTAGGGGATCTCTTCGCCCTCGCCGACGCTCTGCGCAAGCGTGACGCTCGCAGTCTTGGATTTCAGAACGGTACCCGGCTGCTTTTTGATGGGGCGCATAATGCCGAGAATGTCGCGCAGATGCTGCCAGTTCCGCGCAAAGCGGGTTACAAAATCGATTTCACGAGCGGTTACCTGAACGTCGCTCGTCATGGTCAGGTTGTTTTTTGCTGCCATATTATTCTTCCTTTCCGAACAAATTGAGATTTGCGGCAATTGCTGCCTGCCGTTCAGAAGCATCCTTGATCTTAAAGATGTCGTCCCGGCTCATAGCGCCGCCGTTGTTTGCGGGCGGGTCTTTGGTGTCAGCGCCCTTCTGTTTCGTGGTAACAACGAAATCTGCCCACTCTTCCTTGATGGACTTCTTCAAATCATCAGCGTTCTTGATCTTGCCGTCTTCCAATTCAACCGAAGAAAGATCGGTGACCTTCAAAACCGAATCAATGCGCTTTTCGCTGATACCCGCAGACTTCAAAAGTTCCCGATACGCGGATTCCTTCGCGCTCTTGGTTTCCTTCTGCATCTGCTCTTTCTTGTAATCGTCAAATTCCTTCTTGACCTTGTCGTGCTTATCCTTCCAGCCGTCGTCGCCTTTGGCTTTCAGGTTTTCCAGCTCCGCCTGTACTCCGGGGAGCTTTTCAGCGTCTGCCTTATACCGCGCGAGATCGTTTTTCAGCCCGTCTACGGTATCGGTGTGAGCCTCAATGATAGTGTCCATCTGCTCTTCCGTCAGCCCCATGCCCTTTAGGAGCTTCCTTGTTAATGCCATGTTCTATCTCCCTTTCCCTTGTCGGCGGTTCTTTGCCGCGACAGAACAAAAAATGTGGCAACAGTCGTTTCTTCACTGTTACCACATTTATACCGCATATTTTAGGCTCTCTTACGCAAACTTTCATCCATTTTTTAATTCATCCTCTACGATCTGCCGGTATTCGGACGCATGGTCAGCCGCTGCGGGCTTCAAATACGGCTGTGCTTTATTTCCCGCCGTCCAGTGCCAATTCCCCTTTGCGTCCTGATACGCCCACGGCGTAGGTCTGCCGCCCAGATAGTATTTGCCTGTTCCGAGTTCGACGTATGCGGCGTATTCCGTATCGCTGCCTATGTATGCTGCAGGTTCTTCCGGATCTACGCGGTGCGTAATGCTGTTTCGCAAGTTTCCAGTGTCTACCGGGCAAAGCCGCTTTGCATATTTTTCTGCCGTCAGGCCGACTTTTTCAAGCCCGCGCAGCAGCGCATTCCGCATAGCGGACTTCACTTCTTCTGAATTGTCAATGAATTCAACGCTCATCTTTGCAAATAACCTTCCCCGCGCTTTGAGTTCTCCCACTGTGCAAACGTCATATTCGGCAGAATTCCGTATCCGTCACGACGTTTCCCACCGGAAGTGTCAATTCCATCTATTGCAGATACCAGCGTGCAGCGGCAATTGTATATTTCTTCCGGTCTGCCTTGCGGGTCTCCTGGGAAACGGCAACCGTTGGAAAACTTCTTGTCGTTGTCCACGACCTCTCCGTCGAGCATCGCGTGAGAATGGCGCGTCCTGCCATCAAGCGTCGCCATCCACTCTTTGCGGCATTTAATGCCCATCTTTTCAGCCGCAAAGTAAGAATCCATCCTGCCAGCGTTCTGCGCACCCGTGACTGCCGTTCGAGCTGTCCGGATAGCCGAATCACGGTTCATAGTGACGATTCTGGATTGTAGATCATCTGCCATGTGCTTAATGCTCTTGCCCTGCAAAATGGAGCTTGTGACGCTGGCTGTGATCTGCTTTTTTCCCCATGCAAGATCAATGCCTCGTTTTAACGCTCTTTTCGGCGGGTAATACGGCATAAGCTCCGGCTGTTCCACGACCAAGCGCTTTACAGTCTGTTCGTCCCATAAATCAAATCCGACATCGCCGGTCACTTGCTCTATGGTGTACGCCGCGAAATTCCGATTCAAACTGTAAATGCCCGGCGTTGCATCGTTGACATACGCAACAGCAGCGGCGTTTGCATTTGTCATGCGCTCTGCAACTTTATCGCGCAGCGCCTCAAAGCGCTTGCCTCTCCCGATCTGTGCAAGCCGCCACTGCCGGTATTGCTCTTCTGTGATCTCGTCAGCGTCTAAACGAGCCTTTTCAGCGGCATCACGATCTTCAAACTTAGCGAAATAATCCTTGATGATATCTGTCAGGCCGTCATACGCCTCTTTGTAAGAATCGTATATCCGCTTTTCGAGCGCCTTTAACTCTTTTTCGGTGAGGTCGTATCCCTTATCAGGTCTCATCGTTCACCATCTCCGGTGTCTCAAAGCTGCGATCAATATCATCTGCCGCTTTCCTTTTCAGAATTTCGGCAACCTCTTCCTGCGTCAACCACGGCAGCTTGTTCAAAATAGCCTCATCGTCAAGGTAGTTCGCGGCGAGAAGCACCATTTGCGTCTGCTCCAACTGATTTGTTACCTTCGAGCGAGTGAAAGACGGTTCATCCTCGATTCCAACGATTTTGAAAAGCGCTTGCAGGAAATCAATAACGCAGTATTCAAACTGATCGACTTTATTGTCCATCGGCTGATATGCCGCCGTGATCTCCGTCGCCGTTTTTTGACCGCCTTGCAGTTTTGTAACGTCCAACATCTGAAAGTCGCGGTAAAGGTCGTCGCTGATTCTGGAAAGAAGCGCTTCCCGAGCTTCAACCGGGATTGTGAGCGTATGAGCCTCTGCCTTCGCGCCGTCATCGTCCACAAGACCTACGCCAATTCGCCGCATGGACTCTTTGAACCGTGCCATATCGATCTCGTCCATGCCGCCAGCATTGGAAATTGTCCAGTAAATGATTGAAGCATCGTCAACTGTATTTGCAAAGCCGGACTTGATCAAATCATAGCAGTCAATCGCTTCACGCTGCCCGACAAGCTCGGACTGCTTTGCGCGGTTTCCGTACATCGGAATGATCGGGAAACCCGGATAGTTTTGATAGGCTAAAAGCTCAGTCCCGTCGGCCTCCGAAGTTGCCTCCACGGCAACATAGCCGCGCTTCGGCTCCAAGATCATCATTTCTTCTCCGCTCCGGCGGATATACTGCGTAAAGCCGTCCGGCTCAAAGAGCGTTGCACGCAGTGGCTTGCTTGTGCATACTTGCCAGAAACGAATACCCGCCCGAAGCGCTCCGTTTTCCTCATCCAGAAGCGGAACAAATTCCGTCACATCGAACACTTCAAGATGGTCGAGGTTCCAGAAACCATAGGAAACGCCGCCGACAAGTGCATCATGTGCCGCATCTTGCAGCCGCGTGTCAAATCCTGTCCCAAGCCGTTCTTTGTTCTCGTCTTTCTTCAGCGTAACGCCATTCCCAAGCAGGTACTGCGTTTCCTGCGTGATGAAATTCGCAAAGAAGTTGCTCCGAAGCTTATAGTTCGAACTGTAGTTGTCCGGGATGACTTTCCCGTTGAGTGTATAAAGCAGCTTTTGAAAAGTAGCAATCGTCACATTCCGGTGCGCGTCATACTCCTTCGCAATAACCGCCTGTTTGTATAAATCCGAGTCTTTGTGATTATTTATCGCGGACAGAACAAATTCCATCCGTTCCCGGTCAGACTTTTCCGCAACCTCTAAAAAATCCTGATATGTTTTCATCTTTTACCTCACCGCGCCAGTTCCGGCACAAATCTGTGTTCTTTGAAGTGCTTTTTTAAGACCGTCATTACCATGTACCGTACTTCGTCCATAGCGTGGTCGTTTTCCTTCACGACGCGGTCAGATTCTGCTTTTTCGTCCCACCTGTAAAGCCCGAATTCGCGGATGGCGTCCTCGCAGCTCTCATGGATTTTGACCTTACCGGACGCGATCATCTCAGCCGTTGTCTGTATTCCGGGCAGCACATCATTCACGGCTCCGCGCACTTTGAACTCATGGTGCTTCTTTACAGTGGCAATAAAAGCGTCCGCCGACGGGTCTACAATCAGGCATTTTATATCTCTCCCACCCGCGAGGCGCTTGACCTCTGAATAATACTCTTCCGGCGTTTTTTCTTTCCGTTCTTCTCGCCCGCAGTAATAATACTCTCCGATTCGAACCGCTTCCGTTTTCGTCACGCACCACAAGCCAGCCGAAAACGGGTTGTGTGTGCCGTAGTCAATGGAAATGTAATAATCGCCGGTGTCCGGTTTGTCCTGCACGATGCAGGAATCGCCAAACATCGGATACACAAGCCCTTCCGCAATGCAGCGCTCACCGAGGATATCCCGTCGATACCAGATGCTTTTTATATCATACTGGCTTTCTATTTCCGCCAGCCTTTGAGCTGTAATCGTTGCGTTGTCCCGGATAGTAAAGTGCCGGTAATTATACCGTACGCCAAACTGCTCCGGAAAGCGGTCTATGTAATTCTGATAAATCCAGTGCCCAGGCGATGACGGGTTCAAATCCCAAAAGACACGTCGCAGTTTCGCGGCAAGCTGCCGATTGAACGCCTCCTTGATCGTATCCTCATGGTGAAGGTTGATCTCGGTTGCAATCCACATCCCGTAAGAGTTACCACGTATTTTTTTGAAACTGTCCGCCTTTGCGCCACCTGCGAAAATAACAACGTAATCTCGCCCGCAGGATTTAATTACAAGTGCTTCATTTCCCTTATACTTCGTCCATCGGCAGCGCCCGCGAAAAAGGTATTCAAGCCCGAACCCATTTGCATCTCCAATGTTGAGCTTTGCGTTCGCCGCTGTGGAGCCGGTAGCCAAATGGATTCTATCAGGCGTACCTTTGTTTATCATCGTTGCAAAGGCAGCTATATTGTCGATGGTTTTACCCGCTCGAACAGCACCTTCCGCAACAGAAATAGTGCAGCGCGTCGCATTCCGGATATATTCCTTATGCTTCTCCCCAAACGCCGGGTGGATTGTCGAACTTTTCATTCGATACCCGCTTCTTTCAGGTAAGCGTCAGTATCCTCTACGTCGATAGATTCCTCTGGTTCGTCGCGCTGACCGAGGTACTGTTTTCCGAGCCAGATAGCCATAGACGCATTCTTTTCAGCGAGTCTCCATTGCATCCGGCGCAAGGATATTTTCCCGCGCCCTCTTTTTTTCGCGAATACTTCGGAGAAATGCCCCCCATAAGTTCTCTTACACCATCCGTCTAAGGTTTTATCGCTTACATCAAGCGCGTCGCAGATTTCCAGAAGGGTACATTGCAGCCCGCACAGTGCCTCGAACTGCTTCTGGTCTATTTCCTTTTTTGGTCGTGCCATACGCGCCCTCCTTTCTCCTCTGGCGTTTGATAAACTTCTCCATGTCCCGCTTCAAATACGGGCTGGTTGTTTTGTCAATAATTCCCTGTGCTTCTTCAATCGTCATGCCCAAGTCCTGCCACGATTTTCTTTTCTCTGTCGGAAAGTTCCCACACGTTTGTATCACGTACTCTTACTTTCTCGGCGGCGGCTTTCTCGGCGGCGGCTTTCTTTGAAAGCAAATAACCGCTTCCGAATAGTGCTTTCCCGCTTTCCTTCTGCGCATCAAGCCCACGAATGAAATGCACATCATCTGCACAAATTTCAAGTGATACGCCATGCGCCGCCATGTAGCAAAGCATTGTTGCCGTTAATACTTCGTCCGGATATTCATATTTTGGGAGCGTTTTATGCTGTTTTGCAAGATTTTCTTTATTCGCTTCGTCTATCTGCTCTCTCAAATCAGATGCGGCAATAATTTTTTTGCTTCCTAAGTTCGTCACAAACGATGTGTTTACGCTTGCACCGTTTTCATAAACCACACCGCTACCGCAAGCAACGTAGTTTGCCTTACCTCGCATGATTCCGAGCAACGTCAAAGTCGGCGCAAAAAGAAAATATGCAATGCCGTTTTCCGTATACCACTCACAGATTTCAGAAATAATAGAAAATGGAGGATTGTCAATAACAACGCACCCTTTTGGATAGTTTTCTTTTTTATAATCTCCTCCGGGATAAAAAGGGCGAACAACCGGTGGATTACCGAGTTTATATTTTTTCAGACTCCACCGTTTGGCTACATCGTAAATATTTTCTGGCGTGTAGCAATCGTCCGTTGTTTTCTTCGCCTCGAACTTTTCAAGGAAAGCTTGGTAGTCCTCATCATCGTCTGAAAGTTCTCCACGCTCCATCCTTTCCCGGAACTCCTGCTCTCTTTGCTCGTTGGTCATTTCTTCAATTTCGGATTCGTCCAGCTCCGGAAAAGAAAAGTCAAAATCAAACGCCGATAGGTCAAGCCCCGGCAGTTCCACCGCCAGCAGGTCAAAGTCCCAGTCGCTCTCGTTGCTTTTGTTATCTACAAGCCGCAGGGCGTTCACCTGCTCCGGTGTCAGATCATCCACACAGACGCACGGCACTTCTTCCATGCCAAGCTTCCTTGCCGCCAGAGCGCGGCAATGACCGATTACAATCACACCGTCCCGGTCAACTACAATCGGCTGAACAAAGCCGTACTGCTTGATGCTTTCCGCGACATTGTTAATCTGCCGTTTATCGTGTTTCTTTGCATTCTTCCCATAAGGCGTAATGCTATCTAATTTCAAGCTCTTTACTTCCATTTCATCCCTCCTTATTCACCCTTCCAATCTTCCTTTTCACGCTCCACCGGATTGCGGTTTCCGGTGGAGCTAAGAAAAAGGAGGTTCCGCAGTACGCTGCGTAGCCGTAAGAAGGATGAAAGCGCAGAGGATACACCTCTACGCTCTCAACGATACACTATGTTTAAGGCTCTCTTACGCAAACTTTTGAATATAAACCACGTTTTTCTGCCACTAAGTAGATAAACTGCCTATGCCATTCCTGAGCGGTACGCTCCGAAACATATACCACCATAGCAGCGCCCTGTAAGGTGTGTGTGCGCTTCCAAAGGACCAAATCTATGAGCCGGAGGCGTTCCGCTCCGTCTATGCGCTGTTTTGTTTCTTCAATGGCATCCTCGACGGCGGAGAACTCGCCTTCTGTCAGCCTCCGCTTCTTTTTGTCGGCAATATGTCTATCCACCTCATAGACGCGAATCATCCGCTTTACATATGACCACCAGACGCAGCGCGGTTTGCTCACCGTATCAGCCCCCTTACTCTGTTCCGCCCAATATTTTCTTGATATCCTCTGCATTGATTTTGACAATATCCATTACAACGTCGCTCATAATGTTAGCGGCAAAAATAGCTTTGTCTTGCCCCGTCGAATTGAAATATCCTGTCTTTGTTGTCCCATCCTCCGCAGTAGCAACAATGCAGATCGATTGGGGCTTGAAATCTAACACAGTTTTTAGGGATTCTTCCAGCCATGCGGAATACTCCTGCTTTGTAATGTCCTCCATTATTGTTCTGTCTCCTTTTTGAAGCTGTCCTTCAAGCACGCACACAAAAACGCCCCGTTTGTCATCACGTGCCAAATAGACGGCAGCCCGGATTCCTCGTCAATGTGCGTCGGGTCGTCCCAAATCGCCAGAACGTGCCTTAAAAGCGCCTCGTGCCATCTCTCCGGCGCAATGCTGCGCCAGTCCACTTCGCCAAGCCATATCCCCGCGTCGCCATAATCGCCTCTATCGCATCCACGGGGACGGTGGACGGTCTGGGCTTTCCGCCGTCAAACTTCGCACCCTTCAACTGCTCCATGCGTTGCCTCCTTCAATCTTTGCGCCGAAAGCGCGCTGTATGTTTCCTTTAGGATTTCCACCGTGTAGCGCACCTCGCCGCAGCTTTCGCATAAATATCTTCGCGTTTTTATAATTCGGTCGCTGGTCGGCCTGCTGTTCATACACCGCATCTTTTGCTTGCAGCCCGGGCAAATCATAGCTGTATCCCCCTCCCACAAGAAAACAGTTTCATCGGTGACTTGCCCATTGTCTGTGATTTCTACCTCCATTTCGTCAGATAATTTCACGCGGATTTCTGCCCGCTTTGCACGAAATGGCGCAAATGACGAGTTATAGCAGTCGCATACAATGTAGTCCCCATCAAAACGGAACGTGTTTTTGTGGCAGTCCTTGTACTCTGCATTCCTGTTGCAGGTTGAAAGCTTTGCCCATCGCCCCTTCCAGTCCGGAGCTTTGATTTTGTAATCAGGATACGCTTCCTGGAATGCTGCATACTTTTCCGGGAATAAAGCCCGTAGCTGATGCAAAAACATCGGAACGGTTTTGTCCTGATAATCCCGAATTACGCCGCCCATCATTGATCGTGGGATAAAATTGCAAATCCCCTTGATATTTTCTGGCGTGAGTTTATCGGCGCTTATGTACAGTTTGTTTGTGCTAAAATGCGGGTTATCGCAACGGATTTCCCCGCCGAAATCCTCCAACCATGTATAAGAAACGGTGAGAAAAGCGTCTGCTCCTATGCGTGTAATCAAATTGGTTGATGGATATTGCAATTTCCCATAAGCTGGATTTGTTCTGGCTTCTTTCTGAACTCGTAAAAACGCCTTTGACCTCTTTGTTCCACCATCCACAATTGTGATCTCACCGTTGGGGCATCTGACGCCAAATAGTGTTGTTACGCAAAAACACTTTCCATTTTTATAGGCAGAGCATTCCTCGGCGCGGTTGCAGCGGATGTATTCCGCTCTTAACCTACAATCCCTGCTACCATCTCCGTATAAATGCGCGCAAATGCAGTTATCGTTCATAGTTTTATCCCCCTTATGTATTTGTCAAAATAGGTCGCCGCCACCGCCATAGCCGCCCACATGTCGGCGGCGAACCCGTAAAAGAAACCGGGGTTCTTCTTTGTTCCCTTGCCGTAGTTCGGCTGTCCTGGCGCGTAGCGGTCGACGAGGGCTTGTCGGATGTTCACATCCTTCGCCGACGCTCTGCCGCAAAGGTAAAGCTTTTCTTCCCGGCGGAAGATCTTCTGTATCTGGTACCCCTTCCGGTAAAGCTCGGCGTACTCCCAGAACCGCCCAATCCAAAAACAGGTGTCAAACACCTCTTGACCGACTGGCATTCCCATACCGGCGACCATTTCAATTGCCAGATGCTGATACTCTCGGCAGAGAACGGGGAATATCTCCCCGTTCGGAACTTTACCAACGTCCAGAACCTTCCGGATTTCCTTCCCGTCGTGCTCCACCAGCACATACCCGGATTCCACGTTCCCCGGGTCAATTGCCAGAATCGTTCCCACCTTGCAGCCTCCTTCCGGTCTCGCACGGCTTCATTTCGTCGCAACCACCGTATTTCGCACAATGCGCTGCAAACAGCCCCTTAAATTCCGGGCATTTATAGATCACACGTTTGCACATCAGTTTGACGACAGCTCTCGTCTCTTTTGCCGCCAACATACAGAGCCGCTTTTCTGCGATAGTCATCAGCTCTTCCGCGTTCATGTACCAGATCATGTTCACAGGCGCGTCCTGCCGCGCTGCGTTCCGGTCGTATTCGTCCTGCCGGTCATTCCGCTGTGACCGGATAAACGGCTGTGCGTGGACGTGGCGGGCTAAATGGGTGCTTACCCAGTACGGCACGCCCTCGAGGTAAAACGCAAACTGCAGCGTCCGAATGGGGCTGTGCTGCGCCCGGAGGATGGAGTGTTTCCACTCCATGTCCGGTGCTGTTTTCATCTCTTTGCCGATGGTGACTAAAGCGCACTGTTTTGCAAACGCCCAGTCCTCATCGGTGGGATATTTCAAAAGTGTAATGTTCATTCTTCCCTCCGTTCTCCGTAGCTGCAAAATGTGGAAACGAACTTCTTATTTGCCCATTCACTCACCTTGAGGTAATACGGCTTGCACTTTTCCATTCCAATCCAGTTCCACTTGGAATCTCGGTAGATCAAAAACATATCCTCCGCTGTGTCGACGGCGTATACCCAGAAAACGCCGCCCGTCAAAAGCTCAATCTGAAACATGGTCGTTACCTCCATCCATCTTCGCCCCGCAGCCGGGGCAGTATTTCGGCAGGCAATCCGGGTTATCCGTGCCGTCGTCGATGCAGTATCCGCATTGAGAGCAATGCCACACATCAAGCACAATCTCGCCGTCTGCGTATCCGTCGCCCTCACCTTCCCACTGCCCAAGCACCACCTCCGCAACGTCGGCGGCGGGCTGACGCATCAGGAGCGTTTTCACTCGCTGCGGTGTCCAGCGCGGATTTTCCGCGTTGCAGGCTTCAAAATCTTTCAGCGCCTCCGCGCGCTTGATGTAATCAGTCATCATTTACCCTCCTGTTCCATGCCTCAACGGCTTGTTCTTCCGTGTTGTAAATATACACACCACCCAAAATGCCGCCATCGCACTCATAGCTTGCAATCGGGCATTCCGGGTTGTCCTCGTGAGCATGGTGAAGCATAAAGCCAAGTCCACTATAGGGACGTTCTCTATAGGACTCATCATGCAGATTTCCTTCGTCATCGCACAGAACAAGGCTAATTTCACCGCCGCAGAAGGGGCACGGTTTCAGTTCAGCCATCGTCCTGCACCTCCACGCCAGCCTCGTCCAGCAGGTCAGAAAGATCGGTGTCCACGCTGCTACCAATAAACTCGCCATTTTCGTCGTAG
>ERZ1034984.1416-NODE-1416-length-22588-cov-11.399814_pt1 | contig 22588 bp, 19 predicted proteins | sample MGYA00520589_ERZ1034984 | MGnify/ENA primary metagenome ERZ1034984 (study PRJEB33766, sample SAMN09781790) | gut metagenome | biome: gut microbiome | host: Homo sapiens | place: Madagascar | study: EMG produced TPA metagenomics assembly of the PRJNA485056 data... | reverse complement strand
TGGCATTTCTTCTCCTTACATCCAGTCCCCAGAATTATTCTTCTATACGTTGAAATCGGCAGCGTTCGCCATAATCTCGAACAGCTCGTCGAACGAGAGCTCACAATCGATGCCCGACACGTCGCACACGGCCTGCACGGTAGCGACCGCCTGCGCAACGAGCATTCCGCCGCCGTCCGCGAACGTGCACCCTGCAGCCTTGGCACCCGCCGCGAAGGCGGTTTCCCCATGCGCGTAGACGACGTCGAAGGCGCGCTGACCCTCGTGGAAAAGCGATACGTCGAACGGCGCCGGATCGCCCTCGCGCATCCCGAGCGACGTCGCATTGATGACGAGGTCGGCTGCGGCGATAGCCTGGGTCGACGTGGTGTAGCTGCCGAACTTGAACGTGGTCTCGTCGTAGGCGGTGAGGAAGCTCCGGTGCCCGTCGACGGCGGCCTGCAAGTCGACCGTCGCATGAGCGAGCGTGCTGAACTCATCCACATACCGGTCGAGAACCTCGCGTGCACGTTTCTTGTCGCGCGAGAGCAAAAGCACCTCGGAAGCGCCCGCGATTGCCGCAGCATGGAGGATGGCGAGCGCCGTGGGCCCCGTGCCGCATACGGCGACCTTCGCTCCGTCGAAGGAGAAGCCCGTCCGCTCGAGATACCCCACGCAGCCCCGACCGTCGGTGTTGAAGGCGATAAGCGCGTCGCCCTTCTTCACGAGGATGTTCGCACCGTGTGCAAGCTTCGCCGACGCCGCGCGCGCCGTGGCAGCCGCAAGCGCCTCGGGCTTATACGGCGTCGTGATGTTCACGGAAAGGAAATCGCGCGCCGCGAGAAACGCCTTCGCCTCAGCAGGTGTCTCGCAATCCATCAGGGCATATTCCCAGGGAAAACCCAGCTTCGTGTATACCGCGTTGTACATCACGGGCGACTTCGAGTGAGCCACCGGATGCCCAAGCACGTAGAGCTTCTGCGGAGTGTTGCGAACGTCGTTTTCCATGGTTAGATGCGCACCTCTTCTCCCCGCTCGCATGCAACGGGGGCCTCTGGCTTGGCGTCGCCCATCAGCACGCGCTCGAAGTGGCGCAGGAACAGCGTATGGGGCAGGTCCTGCTCGACGAGCGGCTGGATAAGGTACGCCTTGATTCCCACCGTATGGGCACCGAGCACGTCGGTCATAAGCTGGTCGCCGATTGCGACCGTGTTCTTGCGCTTCGCGCCGATTTTGCGCATCGCGGTGAAATACGCGGGAGGGCACGGCTTCATCGCCTTGGCAACGATGGGGAGCCCCACCTCGTCCGCAAAGTCGTACACCACCTTGTGCCAGTTGTTGGACAGCAAACAGATTGTCACGCCAGCCTCGCGCGCGCAGCCGAGCCACACGCGGGCATCGCGCGGAATCACCTGCGTGTCGCGGGGGACGAAGGTGTTATCGATGTCGAGCAGCACGTTTTCAAACCCGCATGCAAGGATGTCCTTCTCGATGGAGATCTGGGAAAGACGGGAGAAATATCGATCGGGTTTGAAATATGCCATGGACTTCCTTTGCGCGAACTGCCTCAACAGCGCCTACGAGTGCGCGGCGATGGTCGCCTGGTGCTCGTCGTAGGTCTTGTCGAAGAAGTAATCGATGGTGCCCTGGTCGTTCGGCCAGAACGAGAAGAAGTAGTAGTCGTCGAAATCGGACGCCGGATTGCAGGCCGCCTGAAGGCTGCCGATGCTCGGAGAACAGATGGGCGTCGGGGGCAGGCCCGCATGGCGGCGCGTGTTGTAGGCGCTGTCCGTGGACCAATCATAGTTGTCGGGGTCGCCGCCGATTTCGTAGGCAGTCGTGGCGTCCGAGCCCAAAAGGCCGTACGTCGGCGCGCCGGTGTTCAGCAGGCGGTTGTAGAAGACCGCCGAAACCTTCGCGCGGATATCGGCATCCTCGCTCGCTTCCTTCTCGATAATCGAGGCGAGGATGAGCGTCTGGTACGCGTTGAAGTTCTTGCTGGTGGGATACGAATAATCGAGCGTCGCCACCTCGGTTTGGTACTGCGAGAGCATGGTGCGGATAAGCGAGTCTGCCGTATCGGTTGAGCTCACCGCATACGTTTTCGGGAAGAGAAAGCCCTCGAGCGAGTTCGTGCCCGCATCCTTCAGGAAGGGGAAGTCGCTCGCGTACACGCTCGCGTTGGATGCCTGCGCCTTGAAGTCGTCGGCCGAGATGCGGCCGTTCGTGGCGGAGCTCACGCGGTCAGCGATGTTTGCCAAGGTAAGGCCCTCGGGGATGGTGACCGAGGGGCCCGATAGGCCAGGGCCTGCGGAAAGCGTCTTCGCGAGGTCCTCAAGCGACATGCCACCCGTCAGCGTGTACGTGCCCGGTTGCAGCGAGCCATCGAGGCCGAGGTCGGACACCTTCTTCGTGAAGTCGCTTGCAGACGAAACAAGTCCCGCCTCCTGCAGCGATTGGGCAATGGAAGACGTCGACGCGCCGTCGGCGACCTCGACGGTGACCTGCTGGCCGTCGGCAACGAGGTTGCCAGACGTGCAACCGCGAACAAGCGTGGACACGCCGAGGATGAGAAGCAGCGCCACGACGACGATGACCGCGATGAAGGCAATCATCGGCCCCTTCGAACGCTTCGGTTGCAGCGCGCTCGTGTCGTAGGTACGGAACTGGCGATCGCCCATGGAATGCGCAACGCGCGCCCGATGATTCGGACGCGAAGAATAGGTGATTTGGCGTTTGAATGGAGCCATCGGTTACCTTTCGAGATTGCGAGCAGCCCGTTCGTCGAGCCATGCCTGCAGAAACAGACTTGCCGCTATCATATCCACTTTACCTCGCATGTCCTTCTCGCTTAGGCCCTTTTCACGCAAACTGCGCTTGGCCTCGCGCGAGCTAAGGCGCTCATCTGCGAATTCGTGGGGAATGCCGCAGTTTTTGGAGATGGCGTCGGCCACCTTGCGAATACGCTTCGCCTGCGGACCTTCCTCACCTGCAAGCGTTTTGGGAAGCCCGCACAAAAGCAACTCGGGCTCCCAGTCCTCGAGCACGCGCTTGAACGGCTTCGCATTGTCCGTCACTTCCCGAGCAGGAAGAACGCAAACGGGGGAAGCCACGCGCTCGCCGGGATCGCATACGGCGATCCCCACGCGGACCTCCCCGATATCGAGAGCAAGTATACGCACAGCTTAGAGCAGCATCTTCCTGGCCGACTCGAGCGCTGCATCGATGCCGGACACGTCCTTGCCGCCTGCCTGGGCCATCGCAGGCTTTCCGCCGCCGCCGCCCTTGACGCACGGGGCGATTTCCTTGATCACCGCGCCGGCATTGAAGCCAGCGGCCACAGCCTCGTCGGTGCCTGCGGCCAGAAGCGTGGCCTTCCCTTCGTTGTCTGCGATGAGCACAACAGCGCCCGGCGTCTCCATGCGCGCGCGAACGACGTCCCACATGTTGCGCATCGCGCCCGGCTGGGCGATCTTCACGCGGCTGATGATGACGGGGTAGCCGCCCTGCGCCTGCTTGGCAGCCGAAAGAAGCATGTTCACGCCGTCGTCGGAGATGGCGGTCTTCGCGGCTTTGCGAGTTTTCTGGAATTCCTTCAGCGTCTTCACGTTGGCAGCCGTGCGCTCGGAGACGTCGAACAGCGGAACGCGCAGTTCAGCAGCGGTTTCCTTCAGCTCGGTCTCGATCTTGTTCACGTACTCGAGGGCGCCGAAGCTCGTCACCGCTTCGATGCGGCGCAGGTTCGCGCCGACGCCGGTCTCGGAGGTGATCTTCACCAGGCCAATCTCGGCGGTGTTGGCCACATGGCAGCCACCGCACAGCTCGCGGGAGAACTCGCCGCACTCGACAACGCGCACGACGTCGCCGTACTTCTCACCAAAGAGCGCCGTCACGCCAGATTCGCGAGCGGCGTCAAGCGAGGTCTCGTAGATATTGGTGGAGACGGCGGACATGATTTCCTCGTTCGCCACGCGCTCGACCTCTGCCAGCTGCTCGGGCGTGGTGGCCTCAAAGTGCGTGAAGTCGAAGCGAAGGCGGTCGGGCCCAACGTAGGAACCTGCCTGCTTCACGTGATCGCCCAGTACGCGGCGAAGTGCTGCATGCAGGATATGCGTCGCGGTGTGGTTGCGGGTGATGCGGGCGCGGCGCGCACCGTCGACCGCCGCGGTAACCTCATCGCCCACGGCGATGGTGCCGGATGCGACCTTCGCCTTGTGGCACACAAGACCCTTCTCGGGCGCCTTCGTGTCGAGCACGTCCGCCTCGGCGTTGGTGCCGCGAAGCATGCCGGTATCGCCAACCTCGCCGCCCATCTCGGCGTAGAACGTGGTCGTATCAAGCACGATTTCGCCTTCTTCACCTGCGGAAAGCTTTTCAACGCGCTCGCCATTCGCAATGATGGCAACTACCTTCGCCGCACATTCCAGCTCGCTGCAACCCACGAACTCCGTGGCGCCGACTTCCTTCAACACGTCGGCGTGGATGCCGCCGTAGGTGCTCCAAGCCGCCTCGGCGTCCTTCGTGTTGGCGGCGCGGGCACGCTCGCGCTGCTCGTCCATGCAGCGCTCGAAGCCCTCCATGTCGACCTTCACGTTTCGGTCGGCGCACATCTCCTCGGTCACCTCGACGGGGAAACCGTAGGTGTCGTGCAGGGTGAACGCTTCCTCGCCCGAAAGCGTATCGCCCTCGAGCTTGTCGAGCGCTTCCGAGAGAAAGACCTGGCCCTGGCGCAGCGTAGCGCCGAAGCGCTCTTCCTCGGAGAGGATCACGCGGCGGATGAGCTCGCGGTTTTCCACGACCTCGGGATACACCGAGCCCATGAGCTCCACGATCTCATCGACGTAGTCGTTCAAGAACGGCCCTTCGATGCCGATCATGTGTGCCTTTTGGATGGCGCGACGAAGCAGGCGGCGCAGCACGTAGCCGCGGCCCTCGTTGGAGGGCAGGATGCCGTCGGCGATCATGAACGTGACCGAACGGCTGTGGTCGGCGATGATGCGCAGCGACTTGTCCACCGCCGCGTCCTGCTTGTAGGTCTTGCCCGCCAGGCGCTCGCCCACGCCGACGAGGCTGCGAAGCACGTCAGTGTCGTAGTTGTTGGTGACGCCCTGCATGATGGCGGCGATGCGCTCGAGGCCCATGCCGGTGTCGATGTTCTTGGTGAGCAGCGGTGCGAGCGTGCCGTCTTCCTGACCGTCAAACTGGGTGAACACGCAGTTCCAGAACTCGAGGTAGCGGTCGCAATCGCAGCCGGGCTTGCAGTCGGGGCTGCCGCAGCCGACTTCGGGACCCTGGTCGAAGTAGATCTCGGAGCAGGGACCGCAGGGGCCGGTGGGGCCGGCGCGCCAGAAGTTATCGTCCTCACCGAGGCGCGAGATGTGGTCCTCGGGAACGCCGAGCGACTTCCAAATCTCGATCGTCTCGTCGTCATCCTCGAACACCGTGAAGTAGAGCTTCTCTGCCGGCAGGCCGAGCACCTCGGTGGAGAACTCGAAGGCCCAGGCGCACATCTCGTTCTTGAAGTACTTGCCGAAGCTGAAGTTACCCATCATCTCGAAGAACGACAGATGACGCGCGTCGCCGATGTTGTCGATGTCGTTGGTACGCACGCACTTCTGCGCGGTCGTGGTGCCGATGTAGGCCGGATCGAGCTCTTTTTGGTGGAGGAAATAGGGCTTGAACTGCACCATGCCGGCGCTCGTCAAAAGCAGCGACGGATCGTCGGGGATGAGGGAGGAGGACGGCATGCGCTTGCATCCCTTCTCCTCGAAGAAGGCGAGGTACTTCTCGCGGATTTCTGCGGTGGTCATGTACTTCATGGTGGTTGCTCTTCCCTTATCACTCAAGAACGCCCCGCAGGAATGCAGAAGCGTTCGTTTCCACGTTGTCAACAGCGCGAAGCGCCGCTATTTCTTTTCTTCCTTTCCGCGCAGGCGCTCCCTGATTTTGCGCCTGTTCTCGGCATTTTCGGCGCGTTTCTTCTCGGCGCGCGCGAATTCCGCCGATCCGTCGGGGTGCGGGGACGTAGCATCGGCGATAGGATTCGGTGCATCGCCGTCTTCGCTCGACGAGGGAGTGCCCAAGAAGAACACGCCGTCCTTCGAGACGAGGCGTCGACCCGTTCGCTTCTCGAAATAATACACGAAAACGGATTTCGCGACGGCAACGGCGGGAATAGAGGCCAGCATGCCCACAAGCGAGCCTGAAAGCCCGCCCATTGCACCGCCAAGCGCCGAACCCGCCATGAGGGCGATGAGCGTAAGCGCCGGGTGGATGTCGACCGAGTCGGACATGATCTTCGGCGAGATAAACGTGTAGACGAACTGCTGAATCACGATGGTACCGAGAATGGCGATGACAGCGACGAGCGGGCTTACGAAGATGCCGACGATTGCAGCGAGACCGCCGCCCAGCCAGGGGCCGATGATCGGGATGATGTTTAAGATGCCCGTGATGCCGCCCAAGGCCATCGAGTTGGGGATGCCGAGCACGGCGAAGAGGACTCCGCAGGCCACGCCGATGATCGCGCACTGAAGAAGCGTTCCCTTAATGTAGCCGCCCATCACGCGCGTGAACGTGATGTGGAGCATCTCGAGGTCCTCGGCATGCGCGTCACCCACGAGGCGCTTGCATTCGCGCCCGAGCTGAGGCAGCTGCATAAGAATCCAGAAGGCGACCACAAGGGCGAAGCCGATGGCCATAAGCGCGTTGGCGAGTCCCGTGCCGAATGCGATGGCGCCCGAGGCGCTGTTCTTCGCGAAGTCACCCGCCCATTCCATGGCAGAGGCCTGCACGTCGGTGACGAATGCGCGGACGGACTCGTCCTCGAGCATGTAGGCGTAGCGCGCGTACATGTCGTTCGCCCAATCGGAGATGCCCTGCACGTAGACAGGGACGTTCTCGATCAAGTTCGCGAACTGGGTATTCATGCCAACGCCAGGCGAGAACAAAAGGAATGCCATGAGCGCTAGCACCGCGAACATGATCACGTACCCGATGGCCGTGCCCACCGTTCGGTTGATGCCGATTTCCTCGAGCTTGTTCACCGTGCCGCGCAGGACGAACACGATGATGGTCGTCCAGATGACGATGGCGACGGGCACCGAGAGAATGTTCAATAGCTGCACGACGACCCAGGTGAGCGCGATGGCGCCCACGATGGTCCAAACGTTTAAGAAACGCCTGCGAGCCTTGTCCGTCTTATCCGATTGCTTGTTCTGCGCCACGTCGCTCAAAGTCTATTCCTCCGAAGACACCGTTTTGTCGGCATCGGACGAGGCGGTGGCATCCGTTTCCGGGACATAGGTGAAGTATTTGCTCTCGTCGGAAGAGGCAGGCTCGACTACGGGCGCGGGCTCAGGTTGCGCGGCGGGCTTGGCTGCGGGGGTCGCTGCGGTCGCGGCCACGGCGGAAGCGGAAGCCTCCTCGTTAGACGCCTTGCCGGCGACTCGGCCTTTGCCGGCCGCAACTGCGGCAGCTGCGGCATCGGCGGTCGCATCGACGAAATCGCTGACGGGATTAGGCTCGTCAGGCGCGCCCTGCCCTAAGGCAACAGACTCGTCGGACGCCTTTTTCGGCGTGAACTTCCGGCGGACCTTCTTGGTGACGGAGTTGACGAGCTCGAGGGGCGCATTGGTCACCGTATCGACCGCGTTCACGGCACTCGATGCCGAGCTGGTGATTTCCCCCACGTCCTCGAGAATCTGATCGAGGCGCATGACTTCCAGATTCGCGGCGTCGACCGTGAGGGACACGCGATCGACCAGGGGATCGATTTTGTCGCACACAGGCTCAAGCGATGCCGTAATTTTCTCCACGTGCTCGAGCGTGGGCTCGAGTTGCTTCTGCACGCTCGTCACCGTTTCGCGAGTCTTGCGAATCGTCATGACAAGCTCGACGACAAACCACACCAAAACGATGCCGACCAGCACATATACCACCGGCAAAGCAATGTTTATCACGCTGAAGAAATCCATCCGCGCCTCCTTTGTTCCGAAGCCCTAACTATAGCACTTCGCCCGTTCCATCAGGCTCTTTCCGTGGCGTTTTCACCTGCTGTTCATAGGCTTCGGGCGCGGGAGCAGGGACATCCACCGAGTGTGCCGTTTGGGCGGAAGCGTCCGAAGGCACTTTGTCCTCGGAGGAGAGCTTCCTTTCAGCAGAAGCAGCAGTCGCGTTGCGCTTCGCCCCTCGCGAGGAATTGCCTGCCGCGGCGCGGCTTTCCGCCGTGGCAGGATTACCCGTCGTCGCGCGACTTTCCGCTGGAGTACGATAGCCTTTTGTAGCGCGACTTTCCGCCGTGCGGCCGAGCACCGCCGCGCGATCGCGAGCGGCGGCATCCGCGCGGTAAGCTTCCCAACCCCGCTCGCTCGGATGATAGAAGCAGCCGCGCTCCAAGCCATCGGGAAGGTAGCGCTGCTCGACCCATCCTTCGGGGTAGTCGTGGGGATATTTGTAGGTTCCGTAGTTCTCAGATCCCGGACGATGCCTATCGCGCAGGTAATCGGGCACCTTGCGCGCAGGCCCCCGTCGAACCTCGGCGAGCGCCGCGTCGATTCCCGCCTCCGCGGCGTTGCTCTTCGGGGCGAGCGCTAGGTATATCGCCGCCTGCGCCAGGTTGATGCGGCATTCCGGGTAGCCGATGACCTCAGCAGACTTGAATGCGGCTTCGGCAATGAGAAATGCTTGCGGGTCGGCGTTGCCCACGTCTTCCGAAGCCTGGATCATCATGCGGCGCGCGATGAACTTCGGGTCCTCCCCACCGTCGATCATGCGCGCGAGCCAATAGAGCGCAGCGTCGGGGTCGCTCCCACGCATCGACTTGATGAACGCGGAGATGACGTCGTAGTGCATGTCCTTGTTCTTGTCGTAAGCAAGCGCGCGGTGGGGCGTTGCGCGGCGCACGATATCGACGCTGATGAGAGCAGGCTTTTTGGGAGTACCGGGCGCCACCATCTGCGAGGCGAGCTCGAGCGTGGTAAGCGAGGCACGCCCATCGCCCCCAGCGAGCAGTACGATTGCGGAAAGTGCGTCGTCGGCAAGCGCATAGCGCCCGGCGAGCCCGCGTTCGTCAGCGAGCGCACGGCGAACAAGCTGCGCGATTTCCCCATCGGTGAGCGAGTGAAGCTCAACCACGCGGGAACGGCTGATGAGCGCTGAGTTCACTTCGAAGAACGGGTTCTCCGTGGTAGCTCCCACCAGCACGAGCACGCGGTTTTCCACCGCATGGAGCAACGCGTCTTGCTGGCTGCGGTTGAAGCGGTGGATCTCGTCGACGAACAGGATGGTTCGAAGGCCCTGCATCGTCAGGCGCTTTTCCGCGGCGCTAATCTCGCGGCGCAGGTCGGACACGGTGCCGCCGATGGCGGACACTTCCACAAAGGTTGCCCTCGTGTGCTCGGCGATGACATGCGCAAGCGAGGTTTTCCCCGTGCCCGCGGGCCCGAAGAGGATGACCGAGCTTAAGCTATCGCCCTCGATGGCACTGCGCAACCAGCTGCCAGGGCCGACCGCATCGGTCTGCCCCACGACCTCGTCGAGCGTGCGGGGGCGCATGCGCACCGCAAGCGGCGCCACTTCCGCGCGGCGCTCGTTTTCCATTGCTGTGAATAATGTTTCCATGCCGCGTATCATATCATGCGAACGTTTGTTTGCCCAGAGGTGAAGAGCGGGAAAAGAAATGCCCGCCGGAAAGGGAGGTCCGGCGGGCCCAAGGAGGGGATTAGACGGTCGGGGTTAGGACCGCCTGCTGCTTTCGAAAGAAGGCAACTGCAGGGTTCTCGAAGGAGGGGGGGACCTTCTCACCTGCTGCTTGCAGTATAACAACCACCCTTGAACCCCTTATGTTCGACACGTGGGCATCTTATGAATCAACCAGGGCTTTTGTTACGAGTTCGTTTCTTTTAGCGGCTCCGAGGCCAACGCAGAGCACGCGAGCGCCTGCGCGGCTTCGCTTCGCAGCTGCGACCATCGAGCAAGCGAGATGCGTGCAGAGAGCGCTCTCCACGCATACGACGCCTTCGCCGCCGGACGAGCAAGCCCAGAGCGCGGGCACCCGCTCGCGAAACTCCTCGTTGGGAAACAATCTGAGATGATAGAATGCTGGTACTTACTTATCGAAAGGAAATCCATGGCAGAAAAGAGCGGTTGCACCCAGATCATCATTATCGCCCTCGGAATCTGTCTCGGCCTCGCGCTGTTCGGTCTCTGTGGCTAGGCAGCTCCGGTTTATGATGAGGCGTCTTGGGCCGGCACTGTTCTCGTGGAGCAATCTGGTCCCTTTGCTTGCCACGCTCGTCTACCTTATCAACAGGTTCGTCTTCTCGTTTGATTGCGTTTTGCCGTACGAGTTTGCCAACTATCATCTCGCCGATCTCTGCGGCGGCATCGTTTTCCCCGCTTACGTAAATGTCTTGACCAGGATTGTTTCAGGCAGAGAGATTATTTGCGGCCTGGGGTCTTCCCTCCTTCTCTCGGCATTGTGCGCAGTATGTTGGGAAATCTTAGCTTCGTGCGTCCTGCATTTCGGCACCGCAGATCCCATCGACGCCCTCATGTACTTCCTCGGCGGGCTTATCTATCTCGCTTTCTACAAGATTCTCCCGAGAGAAGGAGCAGTGGCCTAGCCGCGCGCCTGGGAAGCTTGCGCGACACAACGGCGACAATCCTGCCCATACCCCCTGGGAATCCGCGCGCGACACTTTTCGAGGGGGGTCCTGCCAGAAATCGGGTGGTTTTCATCAACGGGAAGCCCTCGGAGGGCGTTTCCCCGTCCCTTATGACGAGCGGACGAAAGCGGCGCGAAGAGTAAGGCCAGTTCAGCGGGTTTTACTTCGCGGACGGCTTTCTCCTCCTCGCTCGAATTCTTCCCGAGATGATGAAAACCACCCGATTTCTGGCAGGTCTCCCCCTCGAAAGTGACAAGATTGAAAATTCAAGCTTGAAAAGACCGCCTTTTCTCAGGGAGGTGCGCCCGCGGACGCTCACCTCACCTGGGAAGGCCGCTGCCGCCTGTGGACGCTTACCCTTGCTTGCGCTCGAAGAGCACGTTGTTGGTGTGCAACCAGCTCTCGACCGTGCCGGTGTCGAAGCCGTCTTCGGGATCGATTACGAGCGCGTACATCTCTTCTTCGCGCAGCACCTCGTCGAGCGCGTCGGTCAGCTGGATTTCGCCGCCCACGCCAGGCTTCACGTCGGCCAAAAGCTCCATGACGCGCGGGCTCAGCAGGTAGCGGCCGAACACGGCCAGGTTCGACGGCGCATCCTCAAGCGCCGGCTTCTCCACGAGCGAATCGACCTTCCACACATCGTCGGAGAGCTTCTCGCCAGCGATGATCCCGAAACGATGCACCTGATCATCAGGCACGGGCATGACTGCGATCACGCTCGCCCCGCCGTGCTCGTCCGACACCTTCTGCATCGCGGGCAGCATCTGGTTGTCGGGCACGATCACGTCGCCCAGAAGCACGTAGAACGGCTCGCCCGCCGTCTTCTCGTGCGCGCACCAGATGGCATGCCCCAGCCCGAGCGGCTCCTCCTGGTACACGTAGCTCACGTTGTAGTTGCCCACGCGCTCCACCTCGTCGGCGTAAGCATCCTTGCCGCGTGCGCGCAGCGTGGCGACCAGGTCGGGGTCGGGCGTGAAGTGGTCCTCGATCGCCTTCTTGGAGCGGCTGTTCACGATGACGACCTCGTCGGCCTTCGACGCCAAGCCCTCCTCCACCACGTACTGGATGACGGGACGGTCGACCACGAGCAGCATCTCTTTCGGCTGCGCCTTCGTGGCGGGAAGGAAGCGCGTGCCCAAACCGGCAGCGGGAATAAGTGCCTTCATAGGAAACCTTTCTTCGCGAGGCAACATACAATGAAAGCGCCCGCTCGGCGCTTTCCGAAAACTCACGGGACAGATTGTAGCACGGGGCAATTGCGCTGCCCGCGACGCCGGCAAACGCGACCCGAAGGTCACAAAGCCCAAACGTGAACCGGCCCGCACTGGCACCTTGCAGCCGATGGCGAAGTGCCGCCGCCCGCGATTGCGATCGGCCTTGATGAACTTGACCACCGCACGCCCAGCATCACCACGGGTCGCGAAGCTTTCACGGTAGCGCATCTCGCACGTCAGGCCCGCTAAATCAGACGACGGTATCGCAAACACGAAACGGAAGTCGAAGCACCTGCCGAGTCAACAAATGTTGCGACCTCATACTCGCAGGGCGGAATACCATACCCAAACTGGGGCGACAAGATGAGATGAATCACCCTGCCCCTATCCCACGCGGAGACGGGGCGAAGCACACGATTCCGCCGCAGCAAGAAGAACGTGGGCGGCGCGGGATGGAGGTGCGGAGGTGGGTGGAGCGAGAGGGCGGGCGGCAAAGCGAGACGAATCACCCGACCCCGCCCACATCCCCGCCATAGGCGGGAAGCGCTCGGACGACTCCCAGGAGAAGCATCGTCGCAGGGCGTGCCCCGAATGGCGGGGCACGCCCTCGTAGCAGATCCCCCAACGGCAACCCCCAGGAGAAGCACCCTTGCCAGTGACGCCCCGGGAAGCGCTCCTCGCAGCGCCTCTAACGCTGCTTCTCCTTCAAATCCTCCAACGCTTCCTCGAGCACGGCCACCTGAGCCTCGCTCTTCTTGATGCCACGCATGATCGCGAGGACGAACACCAAAAGCGCCACCCACAAAAGCGCATACGCTGCGATGACAAACGGGGCGGACGGCAGAATCGTGCTATAGATATCGGCAAGAACGGGATTCATTTATCTCTCCTCTATTTCCTCGACAGCAAGTTTCAGCGCCTCGACGCGCTCGGTCAGACGCACCTGGCGAAAACGCAGGCGGTAAAGTGCAAACCCCACGCACGCCAGACCCAGAAGGCACACGACGAGCGTCGCTGCCATATCCCCCGACATGCCGCCTTGGCGCAGAACGACCGGGTGGATACTCGAGGGGATAAGACGCGTCACCATATAGCAGATAGGCACGTCGACGAACGCGATGACGCCGATGACCGCGGCATACGTCGCACGACGCTCAGGTTCCTCGATAGCATTGCGCAAAACGAAGTACGCGATCACGATGAGCATCAAAATGAGATAGGTCGTCAATCGCGGATCCCAAGTCCACCACACGCCCCACTCGAATCGCGTCCACAAATCGCCCGTGATCATGGTGCCGGCGACGAACAGAAGCGCTATCTCGAACGCCACGCGCGCGCAGGTGTCGAAGCGCTGATTCTTCGTCACGAGGAAGCGCACGCAGTAGAACGCCCCGAATGCGAGCGCCACGAACGAAACGATGGCAACCGGCATATGGAAGAAGAAGATCTTCTGCGAGAGAAGCAGCTTGTTCGAAATCATCTGCCCACCGATAAGCTCGGCGCCGTCCACCGCGGCGCCCGACACCGGCCCTGCGTACAGAAATGCCATGAGAAAGCCCACCGTAGAGAATACGAGACCTGCGAGCAGCACCCAGGGTGCCATCTTGTCGGGCCACTGCCCCGCTTCAGGAACCTTGCAAGGTTTCTTATCTGCCATATGGCTTGTCTCCTTTCCTTCTTTTACTCCAAATCCGCACTCCACCGACCATTCGAACGAGGAATGACCAGCGGAGACTCCTACGCCGAAATCACGAAATCATACAGTGCCCAGCTTGCCAGCAGCATGATCGCATCGTAACCGCACGCAAGCGCCATTGAGGGCAAGAAGACGTCCCATGCTCCCGCGGCGCCGACAATCATCACCGTGGTCGCCGATGCGCACGCGTACAGAAGCGGGAAAATGATCGGTACGAACAACACCGCAAGCATGACATCTCTCCCGCGCGTGTTCACCGTGATGGTGGAAAGCAGCGTACCGACGCCGGCGATGCCCACCGTGCCCGCCAGAAGCGGCAGCAAGGCATAAGGCGTCGTTTCGGCGAGCGTAGCCCCCGCAAGGAAGAAAAACGCGAACAGCGGCACGACGATTACCTCGACCACCAGCAAAAACAGCACGTTCGAGGTCGCCTTCGCCAGAAACACCACAGCACGGTCGAGCGGCACGAGAAGGATTCCCTCCATGCAGCCCTGCTCCTTCTCGTGCGCAAACGAGCGGCCAAGGCCCAAAAGCGAGGTGAACACAATGAGCGCCCACAGGAGACCTCCCGCAATGGGAAGCACCTCAGACGCCCGCACCGACTGCCCAAGCGCGGCTCCGTAGACGATGAGGACCAAAAGCGCGTAGATACCCATGGAGGTAAGCAGCTCTTTGGTGCGGAACTCCTGCTGCAAGTCTTTCGCAAGCAAGGTTTTGTACTGGGAAAACGTCGAAGGCTTGCGCAGCTCGACCGCGCGGGCGCGACCGGGCGACGCCGGGCGTGCCGTTTTGCCTTTAGCCTTTCCGGCCATCACGCCACCCCCATTCCGACAGTCTCGCGATAGAGCGCCTCGAACTGATCGAGATCGAGGCGCTCCTTGGCGTCGAAGGCGACCACGCGGCCACGCGCGAGCACAAGCGCATGCGTACACATGGAAAAGCCCTTGCGCAAATCATGGCTTACCATGATAAACGTGCGCCCCTCTCGCTGACGGGCGATCAGCTCGTCGAAAATCTCCACCGCATGCGGGTCGAGACCCGAGTACGGCTCATCCAAGAACACAACATCGGGATCGTGGATCAGGGCGCGCGCGATGGAGAGCCGCTGGGTCATACCGCGCGAGAATGTGCGCACGGTATCGAGGCGACGGTGCTTCAATTCCACCGCCTCGAGCATCTCCTCCACACGAGCAAACGCATCGACCACACCATAGAGCTGGGCATACAGCGTAAGGTTCTGCTCGGCGGACAGGTCGGGGTAGAGCATAGGCGAATGCGAGATGAGTCCGATGTGCTCGCGCGCAAGGTCGGGCTCTTCCTTCAAGTCGATGCCCATAAGCTGCGCGCTTCCCGACGAGGGCCGCGAGAGCGTGGAGAGCATGCGCAGAAGCGTCGTCTTCCCCGCGCCGTTCGGGCCGAAAATGGAAAGGAACGCGCCCGCCGGCACCTCGATCGACACGTTGTCAACCGCCTTGCGGGTTCCGAACACCTTCGAAAGCCGCTTCGTCTTGATTGCAGGAACAACTTCTTCAGCCATGCAAGACCTGCACCTCCACACCGCTCACCTTCGCCTTCACAGCAGCTTCCTCGACGGCAGCCTTCGCAGTGGAAGCCTTGCCCGCGCGCTTCACACCGCGCCCGCCGAAGGTTGCAATAGCGACGCCCACCATGAGCAGGCAAAAGCCAATCCAGACCTCGCTCACAAGCGGGTTCACGCGAACATCCATCGAGAACGCGCCGTCGTCGTTGACTCCACGATACACCACGAAGAGATCCTCAGTCGGCAGCGAAATCACGCTTGCAAGGAGTTTTTGCTGCTGTGTCGATTGCACGACCTGCACTGCAGGCGAGACCTGGCCGATATAGTTCCCGTTCTTGTACACGTCGAACACGACGGTGTACACGATGTCGTCTTTGTTGTCGGCCATCTCAACTGCGCTCGATGCATAGGCGAGCGTAAAGTCCTGCACGGTCATGCTCTCCCCTGCCGCATCGGTTGCCTCGTCGTAGGGCACATACTCGTTGACCTCGGTGACGTACATCGACGAGCCGATGAGCCCCACGAGAATCACAGCCATCGCGAGATGAGACACGAAGCCGCCCAGGCGCGAAGCGTTATGGCGCAAAAGCCCGCCGAACGCAGAGAGCGTGCCCACATCGTGAGCCTTCCCATAGGAGCGGACGGCGCGCACAAGCGCAAAAAGCGAGTTGAACAGAAGCAAGCTTGCAACCAGGAAGCCAACGGCCGCCAAGCCGTTGTAGTAGACGGCAGGACCTTCGTTCGCCAGGCTTTCCGCATCCGTGGTGCCGGCAGCGGTAGCAACGTCGTAGCTCGGCACCAGGTAGGTCGCCCAGTACCCCATGAGCACCGCGAGCAGCACGAGCGCGCAGATGGCGGGCACGCGCGCCGTGCGCAGGAACTCGCGTGGGTCGGTCTTTCCCCAGGCAAGCAGAGGGCACACGGCCAAAATGGCCAGGTACACGATGCCAAGCGGACGCGCGATGGCATTGTGCGTGCCCGCCGAGACCTGCTCGCCACCGAAGGGCAGCACGCTAGGCAGCGCGGAAGACACGGTGAGATAGGCCAAGAGCACGGCGAACACGACCATAATCACGTTGTTGAAATAGTACGCGGCCTCTTTCGACGTCATGCTCTCCATCTCGTCGGCACTCGCCGCACCGAAGCTCTTCCACCTGATGGCAAGCCCCACAACGCCCGCGAGAATCGAGCACACGATAAGCGCGCCGAACAGCGCGAGCGACACGAGGTCTCCCTCGAACGCATGCACCGACTGCACCAAGCCCGAACGGGAGATAAAGGTTCCCACGATCACGAAAGAGAACGTGATGCAGGCGCACATGACGCTCCAGCGTTTGAAGGCCCCACGCTGACGGTACACCGTGAAGCTGTGGATGAGGGCCACGCCCACAATCCACGACAGCAGGCTTGCGTTTTCCACGGCATCCCATCCCCAGTAGCCGCCCCAGCCGAGCACCACATAGGCCCATACGGCGCCAAGGCCGATGCCGATCCCCAAGAACAGCCACGAGAAGAGGGCGTATCGCTGGGCGCGCGCCACCCATTCCTTCGACGGGTCGTTCACCACAAGCGCCGCGATCGCATAGGCGAAGGGGACGGTGAGCCCCGCATACCCCACGAACAGCGTGGGCGGGTGAATCGACATCGCCCAATGTTCGAGCAGCGCGTTCATCCCGAGCAGAGACGCCGCGGTGGTGAGCTTGCCGTCTTTGCCGTAATACTTGTCGGGCGTCAGCGTAAAGGGCATGTTGCTCTCCGAGAACAGCATCACGCCGACGAACGCCGCAAGCACCACCATGAGCACCAGAAGTGCCATGGAGTCGAGCTTGCGAGGATTCTTCAAGTCGCGCGCCGCGACCACCGACGAGAACACGGAGATAAGCCACGCCCAGAACAGAAGCGACCCTTCGCGTCCTGCCCACAAACCCGACAGCTTGTAGAGCCACGCCAGGTCGCCCGAGGCGTTGCTGTGCTGGCTGAGCACATACTCGATGGAATAGTCGCCCGCGAAAAAACAGTACACGAGCACGCCGCAGCACACCGTGAGCATCGCCGCAGCGAGGAAAACCGTGACATGCCCCGCCCACGTAAGCGCATCGTTCGCCTCTGTTGAGCACTTACGGCCAATCAGATAGCCTCCGAGCAGGCACGCGATGGAGATCACCGTCGCCGCGAAGGCAATCAAGAGCGCGAAAAGACCGATCGTCGACATACAATCCTATCCTTCCAGGGCAACTTGCGTCGCAGTGAACAGACCCTCTTCGGAAAGGGACCCCGTGATGACGAGCGAGACGCCGTCTTCAACGTCATCGGAGAGCGCGCCGTCGAAACGCACGGGAATGCTCTGGACCCCCGAGGCGTCTTGCAGCACGAAACGCTGCTTTGAGCCTGCGGGGGAAAGCGTGCCTTCGGCCAGCATGCCCGAGACCTTCACCGGTTTGCCGAGCACCTTGTCGCCATAGCCCAAAAGCTTCGAGACGGTGAGCGCATCGGAGGCGTTCTCGTATTTCGAGGGGCATTTCGTGACAAGCTGCGAGGCGCGCAACGTGCCGTCTTGCTGCACCTTGCCCGTACAGATGGCGACCACATCGTTGCCGAACGTCGCGGACACGCCGCCATCGTAGGTGACATGCAGCTTTCGGGAAGCATCGCCATCGGGATCGTAGATGTCGAAGATGAGGACATTGCCTTCAGTGGAAAACGAGTTCTCGACCACATTGCCCGTCACTTGCAGCGTCTTATCGGAACCCGCGTAGTCTCCCGACGCCGCCTCGGCGAGCGTGACCGCTTTCGCAGAACCCGCTCCGCCCACAAAGGCCAACACCAAAACGAGCACGATTATGATGATTCCCGTTACCACCGCCATGCGGCGCTTTGTCTTCGAGTTCATAGCGGCCCTTCTCCCAATTGCCTTTTCGAACCACCCCACCATAAGCGCTTTTTCGAGAAATCACTATCCCCCGTTTAGGGTGTTATTGCCACAGACAATTGTCTTAAAGGGTCAATTCTGGATTCAGCGCCCCGCGAGCCGCGCATCGGCCGGCAAGGCACACGACCTGTCAAACCAATCAGCACTTCCTTAGCGCTCAACCAAGTCGAGAAGCTCGCGCTTGCTGTGAATCCCGAGTTTGGTGTATATGCGCTTCGAGTGCGTCTTTACGGTGTTCTCGGTAAGGTATAAGGCCTCTGCGATGTACGCCTTCGTGCGGCCCTTGCAGAGATACTGCATGATCTCCTGCTCTCGCGGAGTCAGGTCGTGCTCTTTCGCGAGTTGCCCGCAGCGTTCATCGAGGCTATCGACGCTGTCTTGTCGGACGCTCGCTTCCCCCCAAAGATCCGAGAAAAGCCACTTAGTGTCCTGGTCGCGCGACTCGAGGCAAATGGAGGACACCACCAGAAGGGCCAGCATCAGAAGCGACACCTGGGCGGCGCTTATGCCGTGCTGGGCAAAGACGGGCGAAAGCAGCGTTCCGATCGCGAACGGAAGGGAATAGAAGGGCCAGATAGCCCCCAAAACCAGGGGCGATTTGTCCCGGGTATGGCGCGAGATGTCCGCAGCGGTGACCCATGTGCATAAAACCAGCAGGTCCCAAACGCTACTCTCGAGGCAATGCACGCCGGCATTCGCGGGGAACGTGACCACGCAAACGAGATCAACCGCCAAAATGAGAAGGACGATGCGCCACAGCTCGGAGAAGTTGAAGGACTTCCCCTGAAAGCCGATGTAGAAGAGAACAGCGAGCGATATCGCCACTTCGAGCAGCCTTGCGAGAGCGAAATAGAGGCTCGGTATAGCACTTTGGTTCACGACGTTGGCGTTAATCGCAAACGCGGTGATGAAGCTGAAGAGCGCGATGGCGACAAGCACCTTCACCAAATTGCGCAGGAAGTTCTTGCCCTCGAAGCGAATGATGGGTTTCTCCGACTGCGGCGCGTTGCAAATCGCCCACGAGGCGGTGAACGCCGAGACCATCGGCAACGAAACCGTGATGATAAAACCGATCGTGCTCGGGACGAAATGCACAAAAGCCTTGAGCAGCGAGCCCGCCAATCCGGATGTGAACGCGCAGAGGACCATGAGCCGCGTGTCGAGCAAAGCATAAAAGCGGCCCCACTGCATATACAGCCAGCCAAGCACCGCCACGCAGGCGATCATCGACGGGAACATAAAGCCGCTCATCTGCGGTATATCCCGCGAGAGCACAAGCGTCACCGATGCGGCGGCCCCAACGACGCTGGCGACGGCGCTGGGGATGCTGTCCGAAAGCAAGGTGGGGCGTTTTCGCACGATGAAGGCAATTGCGGGCACGATGAGCGAGAAGACGATATAGGAGATGCTCCAGGGGGATTGATCGGTCGACGTAACGCATGCCGCGTTGATGAGGAACGCCCATGTGAGGGTGCAGCTCATGCCGAGAAACGCCGGGTTGCCCCAAAGCGTGCCCATGAGCTTTCCGAAATCGTTTCTTTTTCCTGCGTCGGCCAAAAGCGTCCGTCTCCTTACAGCGCATCTTGCTTGCGCCACGAATTCTATCATGCAAGGCTACTATTCGCTTGCGCTGCGCCATTTTTCGAATAATACCAAACATGGCCTGCGGAAATAGCGCGTCACCCGTTTCGGGGCACCTTCAAATACTGCAAAATCGCGTCCTTCGGGGGTCGCGCGCGACGTGATATGGCCGCTAAATTGGAGCCACTGAAGCCTCGTCTCCCCCTTGAGGCTTCAAACTCCGACGAAGCTTCGGCCCCTCCAAACGAAGCTTCGTCCTCTCTTAGACGAGAGGCTTCGTTGGAAGAAAAGACGGAAAGAAGGGTAACGATGGGAAGCGATTTGAATCTGACAAGCTCGCGCAGGCAGTTCATCAAGGCTGCGGGCGCCGCGTTCGTCGCAGGAGTGGCTGCAACCACTTTGGGAGGCTGCTCCGCTAAGGGCTCCGCGGCGAACGCGAACGACTCGGCGCAGTCGGTCAGCGACATCAATTGGGACGAGGAGACCGACATCCTCGTCGTAGGAGGCGGCTTGGCGGGCATGGCAGCCGCCGCAACCGTAGCCCTCGAGGGCGAAGGAGCGAAATGCGTGCTGCTGGAGAAGGGCGAGCTTACCCTGGGAGACGGCAACAGCCCGTTTTCGGCCGGCCGTGTTCTCTGGACGACCGATGAGCATGCCGAGGACTTCCGCCAGTACCTCTACGAACTCCGCGGCGAGATGGACAACACCCCCGACGCCGTGCTCGATGCTTTTGCCAAGGGCATTCACGAGAACCGCACGTGGATCGAGAACCTCCCCAACTTCAAGGCAGAGGATGTGACCTTCGAAGAGCACTTCGAGAAGGGCTCGGGCGCAACGTGCTACCCCGAATACGCTGAGCTTCCCCATGGCTACAGCCTGGGCGTCATGTGGTTCCACGGCGAGGAGTACGACCACGTGATCAAGCTCGCCCACTCCGTCGTCGAGAAGTACCCCAGTACGGTGGAGCACAAGCTCAGCTCGCCCCTGGTCGCCCTGGTTCAGGATCCCTCGTCGAAGGCCATTTTGGGCGGCGTCTACGAACATGGTGGGAAGAACTACTACATCAAGGCGAACAAGGGCGTCATCATGACCTGCGGCGGCTTCGAGAACAACCCGCAGATGCGCGGCGACTACCTGAGCGCCACGACAGCCCGCTGCATCGCCGGGCGCATGAACACCGGCGACGGCCACTACATCTGCTCCCGAATCGGGGCGGACATGTGGCACATGAACAGCGCCGCCGGATTCTGGACCAGCGCCTCCCCCATCGAGGGAGAGAAGGTTACCATGCGCACTCCGAAGCGCTACGGCATCACCGTCGCCCCGAACGGACGCCGCTTCTTCATGGACTGGGACTCCGACCACGAGCATGACTGGAACATCATCGACAGCCAGCCCCTCGACATTAACGTGGGCAGCCGTCACGGTCATATGCAGTTCGGCGGCGAATGGCCGCACCTGCCGATGCCCAAGGAGACCTGGTACATTCTGGACCAGAAGGGCTATGAGCAGATGATGGCCGACCCCAACGCCACCAATTTCGACCCCTCCGGCGACGGCTTCGGCTTCGTGGCGAACTCGATCGAAGAGCTTGCCGAAAAGGCCGGCATCTACACAGACGAGCTGGTCAAGACCGTCGACATCTGGAACCGCTACTGCGAAGACGGATACGACCCCGCCTTCTTCCGCCCCGACTGGACGCTGACCCCGATCAAAACCGCCCCGTTCCATGCGTGCCACTGCTCGGCGACGCTTCTGAACACCGATGGCGGCCCGCGCCGCAACGAGCATTCTCAAATCCTCGACCTCAACGGCGAGGTTATCCCCGGCCTCTACAGCTCGGGCGAGTTCGGCAGCGTTTGGTGCAACATGTACAACGGCGGCGGAAACTTGGCCGAGTGCATCGTGTTCAGCCGCATCGCAGTCCGCAACATCCTTGGTTTGCAGGAAGCGCGCTAGGGAAGGGGCACGTTGAATGACAACGGAAAAAGAAAACACAACCCCTCTTTCTGAGAACGAGTCGATAGAGCAAGCCGCTCAAGAGGCTTCCCAAGAGGCTGCATCCGCCGAGGAGCCTTCCCGCAAGAAGGCAACGTGGAGCAAGCGACGCACGATCACGCTGGTCACCGTTGCCCTCGTACTGGTCATCGCTATTGTGGGTGCCGTCAAATGGCATGAGCAGCCGAGTTTCTGCGGAGCCATCTGCCACACCCCTATGAGTTCCTACGTTGACACCTACGAGGCTCAGCTTGATACCGAAAGCGCGGACAAGTGGGGCAACGAGGTCGAGGACTCGCGCAGCATGCTTGCATCCGTTCATGCTGCGGCGGGAAAGACGTGCCTCGATTGCCACACGCCGACGCTTTCCCAGCAGATGAACGAGGGCATCGAGTGGGTTTCCGGCAACTACGATTATCCCTTGGAGGAGCGCAGCATAACCGATCTGACGTCGGAGCTCAACGGCGTCAGCGGCAACGAGTTCTGTACCAACCAGAGCTGCCATAACTTCTCGCGCGACGACTTGATTAAGAAGACCGCGTGGATGGGCAAAATCAACCCCCACGTTAATCAGCATGGTGTGCAGGAGTGCTCCACATGCCATAAAGCGCATCGTGCGAGCGTCATGTACTGCACGCAATGCCACGCCGACGCAGTGGTGCCCAATGGCTGGCTGAGCTATCAGGAAAGCATCGAGCTGACTCAGGGCAACCAAGATTAAACGAGCCCGAAGCGCTGCTCGCGACGATGTTGCAAGCAGCGCAAGGAGAGCACCGGGAAAGCCATGGCGCCCTCCCAACCTGTTGATATATCCTTCTCCCCTCTCGAGTGCGGGGCACGTTTCTGAGACTCCGATTATTTCCCCAGATAGTCGGAGTCTCAGAAACGTGCCCCGTTCTGGTTTTGAAGTGCCGAATAATTATGGCAATAAAGACGATATGAGCAGGACATAAAAACATTGAGAGCCCCTGCTGCATGCAATTC
>ERZ1034984.1412-NODE-1412-length-22661-cov-9.797045_pt1 | contig 22661 bp, 19 predicted proteins | sample MGYA00520589_ERZ1034984 | MGnify/ENA primary metagenome ERZ1034984 (study PRJEB33766, sample SAMN09781790) | gut metagenome | biome: gut microbiome | host: Homo sapiens | place: Madagascar | study: EMG produced TPA metagenomics assembly of the PRJNA485056 data... | reverse complement strand
AATGTGGTATTTTAATAAGGAAACAATAGGCATCAGGAAAAAAGGAGTAAAAAATGGAATTTCGACCATGCATAGATATTCATAATGGAAAAGTAAAACAAATTGTAGGGGGAAGTCTCAAAGATGAAGGAAATCAGGCAGAAGAAAATTTTGTATCGGAACAGGATGCAGCCTTTTTTGCAAAATTATACCAAAAGCATGGCATAAAGGGAGGACATATTATACTTCTAAATCCAAAGGGGAGTGAATATTATAATGAGACCAGAAAGCAGGCGTTGAATGCTTTGCAGGCATATCCGGGGGGCATGCAAATCGGGGGCGGAATCACAGCAGAGAATGCCGCAGAATTTTTAGAGGCAGGTGCCAGCCATGTGATTGTTACGTCCTATGTATTTAAAGACGGAAATATTAATTATGAGAATCTGGAAAAGCTGGTACAGGTGACAGGAAAGGAGCATTTGGTACTGGATTTAAGCTGTCGCAAACAGGAAGACGGTTATTATATTGTAACTGACCGGTGGCAGAAGTTTACAGATGAAAAGGTTACAATAGAATTGTTAGAGCGATTATCTCAGTATGCAGATGAGTTTTTGGTGCATGCGGTAGATGTAGAGGGAAAAGCCGCCGGAATTGAAAAAGAACTGGCGATATTGCTTGGAGGCTGGAGCAAGATTCCCATTACTTATGCAGGAGGAGTAGGATCTATGGAAGACCTGCGGGAGTTGAAGGAGTTAGGGAAAAATAACCTGAATGTAACCGTTGGAAGTGCCCTTGATTTATTTGGAGGGAAAATGAAATTTGAGAAAGTATTATCACTTTGCGGAAAGTAATTTGACAAACAATACAACCACTGCTATTATCAGAAACAGAAGAAAGAAAAGGAGTGTTACGTCATGAGTAAGTATACGAAGCAGGACATCATACAGATGGTAGAAGACGAAGATGTAGAATTTATTCGACTTCAATTTACCGATATGTTTGGTACATTGAAAAATGTAGCAATCACAAAGAGTCAGTTAGAAAAAGCATTAAATAATCAATGTATGTTTGATGGTTCATCCATAGAAGGATTTGTAAGAATAGAAGAATCGGATATGTATTTATATCCGGATTTAGATACTTTTGTAATTTTTCCATGGCGTCCACAGCAGGGAAAGGTTGCAAGAATTATTTGTGACATTTATCGTCCGGACGGAAAACCTTTCGAGGGTGACCCAAGATATATTTTAAGAAAAACAGTTGCTCAGGCGGCAGAACTGGGATACCAGTTCAACGTAGGTCCGGAATGTGAGTTTTTCCTGTTTCATACAGATGATGAAGGAAGACCTACTACAATTTCTCATGAACGTGCAGGATATTTTGATTTGGGTCCGGTGGATTTGGGCGAGAATGCCAGACGTGATATGGTATTGACACTGGAAGACATGGGATTTGAAATAGAAGCATCTCATCATGAAGCGGCTCCGGCTCAGCATGAGATAGATTTTAAATATGATGAGGCACTGCACACCGCAGATAATATTATGACATTTAAGCTGGCAGTAAAGACCATTGCAAAACGTTTTGGATTGTTTGCAAGCTTTATGCCAAAGCCGAAACAGGAAATCAATGGTTCCGGTATGCATATCAACATCTCTGTTTCTAAGGATGGAAAAAATATTTTTGCAGACCCATCAGATGAATTAGGATTAAGTAAAGAAGCATATTACTTCATTGGCGGAATTATGAAACATATGAAGGGTATGACAGCAATCACCAATCCACTGATAAATTCCTATAAACGTTTGATACCGGGATTTGAAGCACCGGTGCATATTGCATGGTCAGGTACCAATAGAAGTCCGTTAATCCGTATTCCGGCAGCAAGAGGTGAGGGAACACGAGTAGAGCTGCGTAGTCCGGACTCAGCAGCAAATCCATATCTTGCATTGGCAGTATGCCTTTCCGCAGGATTAGACGGAATCAAAAATAAGATTATGCCTCCGGAAGCAGTAAACGGTAATATTTTCGATATGACAGAAGAAGAGATGGAAGCATTGCATATTGAGGCACTTCCAACAGATTTGAATGAAGCGATAGAAGAAATGGAAAAAGATGAATTTATTCAGGGAATATTAGGAGATCATGTTTCTAAAAAGTATGCCGAAGCCAAACGAGAAGAGTGGGCAGCATACCGTCAGCAGATTACTGACTGGGAAATCAATGAGTATCTTTACAAAATATAATTCCATGGAGGAATTGTCTTGATAAACGTAATAGTAGCATTCCCGAAAATCGAAAATGGGAAAAGCATAAAAAACATTCTGATAAAAAGCGGATTTCAGGTTGGTTCAGTATGTGTAACAGGTGCTCAGGTTTTACAAAATGCCGATATGCTGGGGGATGGTATTGTTGTATGCGGGTATCGCCTGCAGGACATGATATATACGGAATTACATGAATATTTGCCGCCACATTTTCAAATGCTGATGGTGGCATCGCCAAATTTGTGTGAAGAAAGAGAAATAGAAGATGTTATGTGTCTGTCTATGCCGCTTAAGGTACACGAATTAGTAAGTACAATGGAAATGATGGTATATGCTATGGAACGGCAGCGTAAGAAGCGCAAAGCAGTTCCAAAAGAGCGGAGCCAGGAAGAAAAACAATTGATTCAACAAGCCAAAGAATTGTTGATGATACGAAATAATATGACAGAAGAAGAAGCCCATCGCTATATGCAAAAGACAAGTATGGATAGCGGAACGGGACTAACAGATACAGCGCAAATGATTTTAAGTATGCTCAGTTGAAGAGCAGAAAAAGAAGGGAAGGTGATTGCGTGAAATTTACAAAAATGCATGGAATTGGAAATGATTATGTCTATGTAAATTGTTTTAATGAGACAATAAAAGATCCATCAGCAGTTTCAAAGTATGTAAGTGACAGACATTTTGGAGTTGGCTCAGACGGATTGATATTGATAAAGCCATCCAAGGTGGCGGATTTTCAAATGGATATGTATAATGCAGACGGTTCTCAGGGAGAAATGTGTGGAAATGGAATCCGTTGTGTGGCAAAGTATGTGTACGATTACGGACTTACGGATAAAACCAATATCAGCGTAGAAACACTTGCGGGAATCAAGCATTTGGACTTAACCATTGAAAATGGAAAGGTTGCCTTGGTAAAGGTAAACATGGGCTCTCCGGAGTTAGTACCAGAGAAGATTCCGGTAGTAGCAGAGGGAGAACGTGCCATTGATGTGCCATTAGAAGTAAAAGAAAAGACTTATCAGATGAATGGTGTATCTATGGGAAATCCACATTGTGTTATTTTTATGGAAGAAGATGTACGAGAACTGGACTTAGAATCAATGGGACCGGATTTTGAAAATCACAAACGTTTTCCAAAAAGAATTAACACAGAGTTTGTAAATGTATTAGATGAAAACACATTAAGAATGCGTGTATGGGAACGCGGAAGCGGAGAAACCCTTGCATGCGGAACCGGAGCCTGTGCGACTGCCGTAGCAGCTATTTTAAATGGTTTGGTTCAAAAAGAGGTTACCGTAAAACTGTTAGGTGGTGACCTGAAAATACAGTGGAATGGCGGTGATGCGCCGGTTTATATGACCGGACCGGCAACAACCGTATTTGACGGCATTATTACATTGCCGGAAGGAATAGAGTAAAATAAACAGCCAGGAGGCAGAAAGAGGAGCAAGATGTATAAAATTAACGACAATTATCAGAAGTTGCCAGGTAGCTATTTATTTAGTACCATTGCAAAAAAAGTAAGTGCTTTTACAGAAGCAAATCCAGATAAGAATATTATTCGTTTGGGAATTGGTGATGTCACACAGCCAATCGCACCGGCAGTAATCGAAGCAATGCATAAAGCAGTAGATGAAATGGGACATGCTGAGACATTCCATGGATATGCACCGGACTTAGGATATGAATTCTTAAGAAATGCAATTGTAGAAAATGATTATAAGTCCAGAGGATGTGATATTTCAGCAGATGAAATTTTTGTTTCCGATGGAGCAAAGAGTGATTCTGCAAATATTCAGGAAATCTTCGCTGTAGATAATAAAATCGCAGTTTGTGATCCTGTTTACCCTGTATATGTAGATTCTAACGTAATGGCAGGAAGAACCGGTGTATATGATACCAAGACAGAGACTTGGAGCAATGTAATTTATATGCCATGTACTATGGAAAATAATTTTGTGCCGGAATTTCCAAAGGAAACACCGGATCTGATTTACCTGTGTCTGCCAAATAACCCTACTGGAACTACAATCACAAAAGCACAGTTACAGGAATGGGTAGATTATGCAAATAAAGTAGGAGCAATTATCCTTTACGATGCAGCATATGAAGCATATATTTCAGAAAGTAATGTAGCCCATTCTATTTACGAATGTGAAGGTGCAAGAACTTGTGCAATCGAGTTAAAGAGTTATTCTAAGAATGCCGGATTTACCGGAGTACGTCTTGGATATACCGTTGTTCCAAAGGACTTAAAGTGTGGAGATGCTTCCTTAAATGCTATGTGGGCACGTCGTCATGGAACAAAATTCAACGGAGCACCTTATATTGTACAAAGAGCAGGAGAAGCAACTTATTCTCCAGAAGGAAAAGCACAGTTAAAAGAACAGGTTGCTTACTACATGAAGAATGCAGCAACCATTAAGACAGGACTTCAGGATGCCGGATTTACTGTATTTGGTGGTGTAAATGCACCTTATATCTGGTTAAAGACACCGGACAAGATGACATCTTGGGAGTTCTTTGATTACTTATTAGAAAATGCCAATATCGTAGGAACCCCAGGTTCCGGATTTGGACCACACGGAGAAGGATATTTCAGACTGACTGCATTCGGTACTTATGAGAACACCGTAGCAGCAATTGAAAGAATCAAGAAGCTGTAAAAAATAGAAAAATATAAGAATCTGAAAAGGGATTGTAACACAGAATATGTGTTTACAGTCTCTTTTTATGAAACCCAAGATAGAGTTCTTAGCAGAATTTAAAAACTACATTGATTTTTTATAGACAAAAGTATATACTATGTATATACCGAGAGAAGGAGGGATTTTTATGCAGGCACAAGTGAAAGCATGGGGAAATAGTCAGGGAATTCGTATTTCAAAAGATATTTTGCAGGAAGCAAATATTTCGATTGATGATGTGCTTGATGTAAAGGTGGCAGATGGTATGATTACGTTAGTGAAGCCGTTTAGACATAAAACCTTGGAGGAAAGAACTGCTGAATTTAATGGAAAATTAGAATTGGATGGCGAATATGATTGGGGAGAAGCAGTAGGAAGAGAGGTTTGGGAGTGAAAGAAGTATTACATCAGGGAGATATTATAAAGATAGAAAAAGTAAAACATCCGGTACTTGTGGTAAGTAAGGATTTTTTCAATCAAACGGGAGAAATTATTGGGTGTCCTATTTTTGCCGGTGGGGAACCGGGAGCACTTCATATAATCATTGAAACAGAATGGATAAAAGGTTATGTTCAATGTGAAAAACTCGCATTATTAGATCTAAATGTGCGAGGATTTTCAAAAATTGGTAAAATATCAATGCCGGATATCATTAACATAACAGATGCAATACAAGGGATTTTTGATTATATATAGGAAACCAAAATGTTTTTACTTCAAGTTCTTATAATAGAATACTGCCAATTGTGTTCGGTCTCTTAATTCCAGTTTTTCCAAAACAGAGCTTAAGTAGTTACGCACAGTTCCTTCACTTAAAAATAACCGTTCTGCAATTTCTTTATTGCTAAGCCCATCCGCAATCAATTCAATTAATTCCATTTCCTTTGCAGTAATATCAAAGGCAGAATAGTCAAAGCTATTGGTTTTATCCAAAAAGCCGGGGAGTTTTCCAACAACTTCACTTCCAAATACACTTTGCCCATTAAGAACTGAGGTGAGTGCAGGCAGAAGGCTTTCAAAGTCTTGTTTTAGTATGTATCCTTTGGCACCCAGACGTAAGGCGCGAACAATGTATTCATCATCCGAAAAGGTGGTGAGAAATAGAATTTTAGCATCCGGATATTTTCCAAGTATTACTTCCGCAGCTTCCAGACCTGTCATGGTATCCATACGAATATCCATCAATAAAACGTCAGGTAGATGCTTTTCGTATAGAGAAATTGCCTCCTGTCCGTTTTTACCTATTTCAGCCACAGAAACCTTTCCGGATGCTTCTAAGATAGTTTTTAAAGATAAAGATACGAGATTATCGTCATCTACAATTACAATTTTCATAACAACCTCCTAAATCAGTATGTGTGTTTTGGAACAGAAATAAAGATACGAAAGCCCTGTTCCGTTGTAAAGTCTATGCGTCCATGAAGTTGCTCAATACGCTCTTTCATATTTTCAAGTCCGATTCCGGAATCAGAAATCTGAATGTTTGTACCATTGTCTTGTATAATTAATTGATAGAGGCTTGGGTGTTCACGAACAGTAATTGTAATGCGTGTAGCATTACTGTGTTTGGTAACATTAGAAAGCGCCTCTTTTGCAATGGCTATAAAGCAGTACTTAATGTTTTTCGGAATTAGTGCTCCCATGTCATATTCCAAATGTATTTCATAGTCAGAAAAGTCTTTCAGCATAGTTTGCAAAGTAGATTTTAAATCTACCGAGTCATCATGTAAATCATGAACAGATTCCCGAATAGAATTCATAGCAAGAGATAAGGTGTCTTTTAGTGCCGTAAGAGGTTCTTTTAAAGCAGGGTCTTTATTGATGGCAATAAGAGCACCGGATTGTAAAATAGAGCGAGAAAGCATATGTCCTACATTATCATGGATTTCCCTTGCAATACGGTTTCGTTCCTTTAAGGTTGCCACATGAATTTCATAGTCCTGCTGTTTCAAAAGCTCCTGATTTTTTTCACGCAGTAACAAATTATATTCCGTAGAGGTATCACGCAGGCGTTTGAATTCCTGTTCTAACTGCAAAAGATTCACCGTTTTTTGCTTGAGCCAAAAGGCAAGTAACATCAAAAGAAAAAGCAGTAAAGAAAAGGAAAGTGTATGAAAATCGGATAGGAGAAACACAACAATTCCTGCAGGAATCAAACACCATATCTGTGGAAATGCCAGTTCATAAAACAATAGTGGCAAAAAGCAGGTAAATAGTGGCTCGGTGAGAGCCGGTAACAAAAAGAAAAGACAAAGTCCGATTTCTAAATAGCGAAATTGTGGGGATAAGTCTTTTATAGATAACAAGTCGGGATTGCAATAAGTACAAAGACAAATAGAAGTAAGGGCAGCAAGCAATGCTAATACATGCATAGTGCCTGGATTTTTATAATAATAGAGTTGAAAAAGAAAGCAACTGATGAGGAGTGCTAACTTATCTATAAAAACACGCATGGAAGTCCTCCGTTCAAACTTTTGGTTATAGTATAATACAGAATATGACATTTGTCACATTGAAAAATGACAGAACACACTAGGAGAAAATAAATTCATTTGCTAAGATGATACTATCAAAAGGAAAAAGGAGGAGTACCATGGCAGAAAAAGTTGTGGAAATAGAAAATCTGGTAAAAAGATATAAAGAACTGGTGGCATTGGATCATTTGAATCTTACGGTAGAAAAAGGAGAAATTTTTGGACTGTTAGGACCAAACGGAAGCGGAAAAACAACAGCCATTAGCTGCATTCTGGCGTTGTTGAATTTTGACAAGGGTAGCGTAAAGGTATTTGGAGAAGAGATTCAACCGGACAGTTACCGCATCAAGCAACAGATTGGAGTAGTACTGCAAAATGTGGCAGTATTTGAGGACTTGACTGTACAGGAAAATATTGATTATTTTTGCGGACTTTATATTAAGGATAAAACAGAGCGTAAAAAATGTGTAGAAGAGGCAATTACATTTGCAGGCCTAGAGGACTTTCGTAAGTTTTTGCCGAAAAAACTTTCCGGAGGATTGTTGCGACGTTTGAATATTGCCTGTGGCATTGCACATAAGCCGAAATTGATTATTTTGGATGAGCCTACAGTGGCCGTAGACCCACAAAGCAGAAATCGCATTTTAGAGGGAATACAGAAGCTAAACAGGGAAGGAGCAACGATTATCTATACTTCCCATTATATGGAGGAAGTAGAGCAGATTTGTAGTAGAATTGCTATTTTAGATAAAGGTCGTTGTGTTGCATCCGGAACGAAAGAGGAATTAAAAGCAATGATTAAGACCGGAGAAAAGATTCATATGGAAGTAATGGAATTAACACCGGAGCAATTAGAAGAGATTCAGTCTTTGCAACATGTATATCAGCTAACATATGACAAGGGAATGTTAGAAATACGATGCAGTGGTGGAAAACATAATCTGGTGCGTATTTTGGACTATTTCCAGCAGAAAGAAATCAGTTTTGGACGTGTTTACACAGAACTTCCAACCTTAAATGATGTATTTTTGGAAATTACAGGAAAAGAACTGCGGGATTTGGCAGAAGGCTAGGAGGTGCAGCAGAATGTTTTTTAGAGCATATGGATATGGGTTAAAGCGGTGTGCAAGAGAAAAATATCTGATGTTTTGGAATATTTTATTTCCGATTATACTGGGAACTCTTTTTAAAGTCAGCTTTGGAGATATGAATGAACGGGAATTTATGTTTCAACAGATACCGGTGGCTTATGTGGAAGAGGAACAATCACAACAGGAATTCGAAACATTATTGACGGAATTAGAAGAAGAAAATCAGTTAGTAAAAGTACAGAAAGTTTCAGGAGAAGAAGCAAAGAAGTTGTTGCGTGAGGAAGAAGTAAAGGGGATTTTCTGGAATGGAAGCAGTATCACGCTTACGGTAACAGAAGAAGGAATGGATACCAGTATCTTAAAAAGTATTCAGGAACAATATGAAAAGACCGTGGGAGCATTTTCTGAAATTGCAGCAGAGCATCCGGAAAATCTTCAAATGGTAGCGGGCAATATTGCAAAACAGTGGAATTATTTGAAAGAAAACAGCATTACAAATCGAAATATGGATATGATGTCAGATTATTTCTACGCACTGATTGCTATGAACTGTCTTTATGGCTGTTTTTCCGGTGTGAACTGTGCAGTAGCATTTAAAGCAAATTTATCCGCTCTTGGAGCAAGAAGAGTTGTGGCAAGTACCAATCGATTTGTGATTTTATTGGCAGATATCTGTGCAAAAATTACAGCGCAATTCTTCTGTACGGTATTTGGAGCTATGTATTTAAAATATGCCTTAAAGGTAAATTTAGGGGATGAAACTGTAAGAATTTTATTGATGATACTAATTGGAAGTGCCATAGGTGTTATGACTGGGGTATTTGTTGGAAGTATTGGAAAAATAAAAGAAAGTGTAAGAGAAGGTTTATGTATTGGAGTTACCATGATTGAATGCTTTTTGGCAGGACTTATGGCAAGTGGAATGTATCAGTTAGTGGAAACTTATGCACCGGTAATAAATCGTATTAATCCGGCATCGCTGATTGTAAAGGCAATGTATAGTTTAAATATTTACGACACATATACCAGATATAATCAGTGTATGTTAGGGCTGTTAGCAATTACAGTGATATTGTGCATTGGTTCTTATCTTATGGTAAGGAGGGAACGTTATGCAAGTATTTAAGGCGTTTTTTAAGATTTTAAATAAAAATAAGACGGCAATGATAGTCTATATGGTAATTTATTTGGCATTGACTTTCGTGCTTTCCTCTAATGGACAAAAGAATGATACCTCTGATTTTTCCAAAGTTTGTATGGAAATCGGAGTGGAAAATCAAGATAATGGTAAGTTAGGAGAAGCATTAGTAGCCTATTTAGAAAAGGAAAATGAGATAAAAGACATTCCAAAGGAGCGGGAAGACCTCTTAGATGCTATGTATTATCGAGATATTCAGTATGTGCTGATTATTCCGGAAGATTTTACGGAAAAGTTTTTAGCAGGAGAGCGTGAGGAAGTGTTAGAGGGAACAGCAGTTCCGGGAAATAATACCGCATATTTGGCAAAAATGGAAATTGACGAATTTTTGCAAAAGCTTGGTATGTATATTGATGGTGGATATGAACCGGAACAGGCAGCCCAAAAGACACTTGATAATATGGAAAAAGAGAGTAAAGTGGAATTTTTGAGTGTAGAGGATAGCGGAACAAAACCGGCTGCTGCATATTTTTTTGATTATATTCCATACATTTTTCTGTGTATTATGATGGTAAGTCTTAGCTGTGTGTTAATAATATTTAATGAAAAAAATCTGGATGCCAGAAATCGGTGTTCTTCCATGAGCTTTTTCCAGAGAAACCTGCAAATGGTTCTGGGAAGTCTGGGAATTATGTTATTGGAGTATGGTGTATTCATGTTGGTAGCATGGATTATGTATCCGAATTGTATGGGAAGTTTTCGAGGCATTTTAAGCATGGGAAATGCATTAGCATTTATGCTGGTGTGCTTAAGCATTGCATTTTTGGCAGGAAGACAGGCAAAGGATGATGCCCAACTTAACATGGCTGCCAATGTTATAGGTTTGGCATTCAGTTTCTTAGGAGGCGTATTTGTACCCATAGACTTAATGAATAAAGGAATGCAAAAGGTTGCAAAGTTTGTACCATCCTACTGGTATGTAAGTTCTAATAATAGTATTTGGAAAATAAAAAGTTTATCAGAAGCAGGAGATATTTATCGAAATTGGCTGATAATGCTTGCATTTGCAGTAGCAGTATTTGCAATTGCTTTAATGATGAATCGTTTAAAAGCGAGAAAGTCATAAAAATTGTCTAGATTTTTAATGTAATAGGAGGTAATTTCCTATTACATTAAAAAGGCGGTATCTGTTGGGAAGAACAGGTGCCGCCTTTTAAAATGCAAAACTTATTGTTTTTTAAATCCGGCTCTTTTTCTAAGGGTAGGATCTAAGATTCTCTTTCTGATACGAAGACTTTCCGGTGTAACCTCTAAGAGTTCGTCTGTTTCGATGAATTCCAATGCCTGTTCCAAACTTAAAATCTTAGGTGGAGTCAGGGTCAGAGCTTCATCTGCACTGGAAGAACGGGTATTGGTTAAATGCTTTTTCTTACATACATTTAACTCAATGTCTTCTGCTCTGGAGCTTTGTCCGATAACCATACCGGCATATACTTTTGCACCAGGTCCGATAAAGAGAGTACCACGTTCCTGAGCACTGAACAGACCGTATGTTACAGATTCGCCGCTTTCAAAAGCAATCAGAGAACCGGTCTTACGGTAAGCAATTTCGCCTTTGTATGGCTCATAGCCGTTGAAAATAGTATTGATGATACCATTTCCCTTGGTATCAGTCATAAATTCGCTACGATAACCGATTAATCCACGGGAAGGAATGTTGAACTCTAATCTGGTGTATCCACCTGCGATAGGTCCCATGTTTAAAAGGCTTCCTTTTCGCTGGCTTAACTTTTCAATAACACTTCCGGTAAATTCATCCGGAACATCTACATAAGCAATTTCCATAGGCTCTAATTTTTTGCCATTTTCATCTGTATGGTATAAAACTTCAGCTTTACTTACTGCAAATTCATAACCTTCACGACGCATATTTTCAATTAATACAGATAAGTGAAGTTCTCCACGACCGGAAACTTTATAGCTATCCGGGCTGTCGGTTTCTTCTACACGAAGAGAAACATCTGTATTTAATTCACGGAATAATCTGTCACGCAAATGACGGGAAGTAACAAATTTTCCTTCCTGTCCGGCAAGTGGGCTATCATTTACAATGAAGTTCATGGAAATGGTAGGTTCGGAAATCTTTTGGAAAGGAATTGCTACCGGATTCTCTGGGGAGCAGATAGTATCACCAATGTGAATGTCTGCAATACCGGAGATTGCTACGATAGAACCAATCTTTGCTTCTGTAACATCAACCTTGTTTAATCCATCATATTCATAAAGCTTGCTGATACGCACCTTCTGTTGTTTGTCTGGCTCGTGATGGTTTACTACAATAGCTTCTTGATTTACCTTCAATACACCATTGTCTACTTTACCAACACCGATACGTCCTACATATTCATTGTAGTCAATGGTACTGATTAAAACCTGTGTGCTGGCATCCGGGTCACCTTCCGGTGCAGGAATATAGTCAAGAATGGTTTCAAATAATGGAACCATGTTGTCCGGTTCATCATCTAAACTCTTCATGGCATATCCATCTCTTGCAGAAGCATAAATAAATGGACAGTCAAGCTGTTCGTCAGAAGCATCCAAATCCATAAATAACTCTAATACTTCATCGATTACTTCGTCAGGACGTGCTTCTGGACGGTCGATTTTGTTAATACATACAATAACAGGCAAGTCTAAAGAGAGAGCCTTCATCAAAACGAATTTGGTCTGTGGCATAACACCTTCAAAAGCATCTACTACCAAAACAACACCGTTTACCATTTTCAGTACACGCTCTACTTCACCACCGAAGTCTGCATGTCCGGGAGTATCAATAATATTGATTTTTACATCCTTATAAGTAATGGCAGTGTTTTTGGAAAGGATAGTAATACCTCTTTCACGTTCAATATCATTGGAGTCCATAACACGTTCCTGTACTTCCTGATTGGCACGGAACACACCACTTTGCTTCAATAATTCGTCTACCAGAGTAGTTTTACCATGGTCAACGTGGGCGATAATGGCAATGTTACGAATGTCCTCTCGTTTCATTTTCATAAAATAATCCTTCTTTCTTCTATCTATCCCGTAAAATGATTCGGGAAAACCAATAGTATCCTTAATTTTTTACAGCCACTTTATAATAGGGAAGTGACCGACCTTTGTATTTTACCACAAAATAGTGATTTGGCAAGGTTTTTCTGCATAAAACAGGGAAAAATGTTACGATTTTGCTTTATTTATTTTTATAGATAATAAAGTGGAATCCTAAATTTTGACTTGTAAAGTAAAAAAGTGTCTGATATAATTTTTACTATACTATAATTGAGGAGGATATATCATGAGTGATGTTAACAATACTTTTGATAACAATGACCAGCAGATAAATGAGGGGCAGCAGAACCCAAATTATTCTTATGGAAATCAGCAACCGAATAATCAGCAGACAAACTATCAGCAACCAAACAATCAATATTCTTACGGAAATGGAAATCAGCCGTCCTGGGAACAGAATTATGGTTCCGGAAAGGGACAGGGAACTGGACTTGGAATCGCATCTATGGTTTGCGGAATTTTATCTATCGTACTGATATGCAGCACATATGTAGGACTTCCGATTTTGACATATGCAGCACCGGTTTGTGGTATCGTAGCGATTGTACTTGGAATTGTTCAAATTGTAAAAAATGAGAGCAAGGGAATGGCTATTGCAGGAATTGTGTGTGGAGCAGTAGGAGTGCTTATATTTGTAGCCTTAATTCTAATCGGATTGTGGGCTATTAATAGTGGATATTATGATAGAATATTAAATCAGTATTATAGTGGAGTGTAAAATACACTTTTAAAAACAGCCTGCAATGTCTTGACAAGAGATATTGCAGGTTTTATAATGTAAAAAGATTTTTGAAAAGACGATGACGAAGACAGTACGGTATTCAGGAACAGATAAGGTTCCTGTTATCAAACGTTTCAGAGAGCCGGGAGGGTGGAAACCGGTACTAGTAGAGAATACCGGAACATCACTTCCAAGTTGCCGGCTGAACCTGCCATATGGCACAAGTAGGTACGGACGGAAATTCCTCCGTTATGGGAATCGTGTATGCAAGGGTGACCTTAAGTACAATGTAACAGGTGGTAACAATGCATTTATAAGCTTTGTCCTTTTACAGGGCAGAGTTTTTTTTATGCAATAGGAAATTGTCGTAAACGACACCGCTCGGGCGCGAAAGAGTCCGACAAGCGGACTCTTTTTTAATATCATTAGGAAAGGAGCACATACAGAGTATGTATAACAAAGTCGATACCAATTTAAACTTTGTAGAAAGAGAAAAACAGGTAGAAGAATTCTGGAAAGAGAATGATATTTTTAAGAAAAGTATGGAAAACCGAAAAGAAGGAGAAACTTACACCTTCTATGACGGACCGCCAACAGCAAATGGAAAGCCACATATCGGACATGTATTAACTCGTGTTATTAAGGATATGATTCCAAGATACCAGACCATGAAGGGCAAAATGGTTCCTCGTAAAGCAGGATGGGATACCCACGGACTTCCGGTAGAATTGGAAGTAGAAAAAATGTTAGGTCTGGACGGAAAAGAACAGATTGAAGAATATGGTGTAGAACCATTTATCAAAAAATGTAAGGAAAGCGTTTGGAAATACAAAGGAATGTGGGAAGATTTTTCCGGTACTGTTGGATTCTGGGCAGATATGGAAAATCCTTACGTTACTTATGACAATAACTTTATCGAGTCCGAATGGTGGGCATTAAAAGAAATCTGGGATAAAAAGTTATTATACAAAGGATTTAAGATTGTACCATATTGCCCTCGTTGTGGAACACCATTGTCTGCACAGGAAGTTGCACAGGGATATAAGACAGTCAAAGAGCGTTCCGCAATTGTCCGTTTCAAAGTAAAAGGGGAAGATGCATATTTCTTAGCATGGACTACAACACCATGGACCTTGCCATCTAACCTGGCACTTTGTGTAAATCCGGATGAGACTTACTGTAAAGTAAAAGCAATCGATGGATATACTTATTATATGGCAGAAGCTTTACTGGATAAGGTACTTGGTTCTTTATTAAGTAAGGAACAAAAAGAAGCTGGTGAAAAGGCATATGAAGTATTAGAAACATTCAAAGGAACCGATTTGGAATACAAGGAATATGAACCATTATTCCAGTGTGCCGCAGATGCCGCAGCAAAACAGCATAAGAAAGCACACTTTGTAACTTGTGATAGCTATGTAACCATGACAGATGGTACTGGTATTGTACACATCGCACCGGCATTTGGTGAAGACGACTCTAAGGTTGGAAGAAAGTATGAATTACCTTTCGTTCAGTTCGTAAATGGAAAAGGTGAATTAACAGAAGAAACTCCATATGCAGGCGTATTTTGTAAGAAAGCAGACCCAATGGTATTGCAGGACTTAGAAGATCAGAAGTTGTTATTTGATGCACCTAAGTTTGAGCATGAGTATCCACATTGTTGGAGATGTGATACCCCATTGATTTATTATGCAAGAGAATCCTGGTTTATTAAGATGACTGCAGTAAAAGAGGATTTGATTCGCAATAATAATACTATTAACTGGATTCCGGAAAGTATCGGAAAGGGACGTTTCGGAGACTGGTTAGAGAATGTACAGGATTGGGGAATTTCCCGTAACCGTTACTGGGGAACACCACTTAATATCTGGGAATGTGAATGTGGACATATGCATTCCGTAGGAAGTATTGCAGAATTAAAAGAGATGTCTGACAACTGCCCAGATGAAATAGAGTTACATCGTCCTTATATTGATGCAGTTACTATTAAGTGTCCAAAATGTGGAAAGCAGATGCATCGTGTACCGGAAGTAATTGACTGCTGGTTCGATTCAGGAGCAATGCCATTTGCACAGCATCATTATCCATTTGAAAATAAGGAAGTATTTGAAAAACAGTTCCCTGCACAGTTTATTTCAGAGGCAGTGGATCAGACCCGTGGATGGTTCTATTCCCTGTTGGCAGAGTCAACCTTGTTATTTAATAAAGCACCTTACCAGAACGTTATTGTATTAGGACACGTTCAGGATGAAAATGGACAGAAGATGAGTAAGTCCAAGGGAAATGCAGTAGATCCATTTGATGCATTGCAGACTTATGGCGCAGATGCAATTCGCTGGTACTTCTATATTAACTCTGCACCATGGTTACCAAACCGTTTCCATGGCAAGGCAGTACAGGAAGGACAGCGTAAGTTCATGGGTACTTTGTGGAACACTTATGCATTCTTTGTACTGTATGCGAATATAGATGAATTTGATGCTACAAAGTATACTTTAGAATATGATAAATTATCCGTAATGGATAAATGGCTGTTATCTAAGTTAAATACTTTGATTACAGAAGTGGATAACAATCTTGGAACTTATAAGATTCCGGAAGCAGCAAGAGCATTACAGGATTTTGTAGATGATATGAGTAACTGGTATGTCAGAAGATGTCGTGAACGTTTCTGGGCAAAAGGCATGGAACAGGATAAAATCAACGCATACATGACATTGTATACTGCATTAGTAACCGTATGTAAAACAGCAGCACCAATGGTTCCGTTTTTAACTGAGGAAATTTATCAGAATCTGGTTCGTAGTATTGACAAGGATGCACCGGAAAGTATTCATTTATGTGACTTCCCAGTGGCAGACGAAGCATTTGTAGATAAAGAATTAGAGAAAAATATGGATGCTGTTCTGAAAATTGTAGTAATGGGTCGTGCATGTAGAAATGCAGCAAACATCAAAAACCGTCAGCCAATCGGAAACATGTTTGTAAAGGCTCCATATCAGTTATCCAAGTTCTTCTGTGAGATTATCGAAGAAGAGTTAAATGTAAAGAAAGTAACCTTTACAGATGACGTAAGCAGCTTTACAGATTATACCTTTAAGCCACAGTTGCGTACCGTAGGACCAAAATACGGTAAGTTCTTAGGTCAGATTCAGAAAGCATTAGCAGAGCTTGACGGAAATAAGGCTATGGCAGAATTGAAGGCAAAGGGTAGTCTGACACTTGACAGCGTGAGTGAAGAAGTTGTATTATGTGAAGAGGATTTATTGATTACCATGACTCAGCAAGAAGGTTATGTAACTGAAGGTGACAATGAAGTAACTGTTGTATTAGATACCAACCTGACAGAAGAGTTATTAGAGGAAGGATTTGTGCGTGAATTGATTAGTAAGATTCAGACAATGCGTAAAGAAGCAGGATTTGAAGTAATGGATAAAATTGCCATTTCTTATCAGGCAGGCGATAAAATCAGTCAAATCTTTGAAAAGTTCGGAGCACAGATTCAGTCAGAGGTACTGGGTGAGAAGATTACCGCAGGTGCAGTAACCGGATATGAAAAAGAATGGAATATCAACGGTGAGAAAGTAACACTTGGCGTAGAGAAAATACAATAAACTAAAAAGGAGAGTAACACTTTTTATCGGTGACTACTCTCCTTTTTCTAAAAGTGTCATTACACAAGACAGGAGAGAGGGTATTATGGAAAACAGAATGTTTGAAAAAGAGCAGTTTATACGAGAAGTCAAGGGAAATGTAAAGAATCTATATCGAAAGACATTAGAGGAAGCATCGGTACAGGAAGTATATCAGGCAGTTGCATATACGGTAAAAGATGTTATTATCGACCAGTGGCTTGCAACACAGAAGACTTTTGAAAAAGAAGATCCAAAGATTCTTTATTATATGTCTATGGAATTCCTTATGGGAAGAGCATTGGGAAACAACCTGATTAATCTGACCGCTTATAAAGAGGTTAGTGAGGCACTAAAAGAAATCGGATTTGATATTAATGCCATTGAAGATCAGGAGCCGGATCCGGCACTTGGAAATGGTGGATTGGGAAGACTGGCAGCATGTTTTATGGAGTCCTTAGCTACATTAGGATATCCGGCATATGGATGTGGTATTCGTTATCGCTACGGAATGTTCCGTCAAAAGATACAGGATGGATATCAGATTGAGGAACCGGATAACTGGTTAAAGGATGGATATCCATTTGAACTGCGTCGTCCGGAACATACTTATGAAGTGAAATTTGGTGGATATGTGCGTTCAGAAATGGATGAACAGGGGAAAGTAAAGTTTATTCATGATGGATACCAGTCTGTAAAGGCAGTTCCGTATGATATGCCAATCATCGGATATAACAACAATATGGTAAATACTTTGATGATTTGGGATGCAGAGCCGGTACAGTGCTTTGAACTAAATTCCTTCGACAAAGGAGATTATAAAAAGGCAGTAGAACAGGAAAATCTTGCCAAGAATCTGGTAGAAGTATTGTATCCAAATGATAATCATATTGCAGGAAAAGAATTACGTTTAAAACAGCAATATTTCTTTGTTTCAGCCAGTGTGCAGCGTGCTATTGCACGATATAAGAAGGATCATCCGGATTTGCGTAAATTACCGGAAAAGGTTGCAATTCAGATGAATGATACACATCCTACGGTGGCAGTAGCAGAACTGATGCGTATTTTGCTGGATGAAGAAGGCATGGAATGGGATGAGGCATGGGAGATTACAGGAAAGACCTGTGCATATACCAACCATACCATTATGTCAGAAGCTTTGGAAAAATGGCCGATTGAAATTTTTTCACGATTGTTACCAAGAATTTACCAGATTGTAGAAGAAATAAACCGCAGATTTATTTTAGACATTCAGAAGCGTTTTCCGGGGGATGACGGAAAGGTACAGAAGATGGCAATTATCTATGATGGACAGGTGCGTATGGCAAATCTTGCTATTGCAGCAGGATATTCCGTCAATGGTGTAGCCAGACTTCATACAGAAATTTTAAAAGAACGTGAATTGCATGAGTTCTATGAGATGTTCCCGGAAAAATTCAATAATAAGACCAATGGTATTACACAACGAAGATTCTTATATCACGGTAATCCGTTATTGGCAGATTGGATTAATGATAAAATCGGAAACGATTGGGTTACAAATTTACCACACATCGAAAAATTAGCAATTTATGCAGAGGATGAAAAAGCGCAGCAGGAATTTATGAATATCAAGTATCAGAATAAGTTGCGTTTGGCAGATTACATTTTGAAGCATAATGGAATCGAAGTAAATCCACGTTCTATCTTTGATGTACAGGTAAAAAGACTTCATGAATACAAACGTCAGTTGTTAAATATTCTGCATGTTATGTATTTGTATAACAAGATAAAAGAACATCCGGATATGGATTTTTATCCAAGAACATTTATTTTCGGTGCAAAAGCAGCAGCCGGTTATCGAAATGCAAAACTTACCATTAAGCTGATTAACAATGTAGCGGAAGTAATCAACAACGACAGAAGTATCAATGGAAAAATAAAAGTGGTATTTATTGAAGATTATAAAGTATCTAATGCAGAGTGGATTTTTGCAGCCGCAGATGTGTCAGAACAGATTTCTACTGCAAGTAAGGAAGCATCCGGAACCGGAAACATGAAGTTTATGTTAAACGGAGCAGTAACACTTGGAACCATGGATGGCGCAAATGTTGAGATTGTAGAAGAAGCAGGGGAAGAAAATGAGTTTATTTTTGGTATGAGTGCTCAGGAAGTTATCGAGCATGAAGCAAAAAGAGACTATGACCCAATGCAGATATTTAACAATGATCAGGAAGTTCGTCAGGTATTAATGCAGTTGATTAACGGATTTTATTCCGGTAATGATTCTGAGCTGTTTAGACCGTTATACAATTCCCTGCTAAATACACAGGAAACACAGTATGCAGATACATACTTTATCCTGAAGGATTTCCGTTCTTATGCACAGGCGCAGGAGCGGGTAGAAGAAGCATATAGCGATGAAAAACGTTGGGCAAAGATGGCAATGTTAAATGTGGCTCATTCCGGTAAGTTTACTTCTGACCGAACCATTCAGGAATATGTAGATGATATTTGGCATTTAGATAAAGTAACGGTTGAAATGGAGTAGCAGGAGTACAAAAGTAGTTTTATGAGTAAGTTACAGATAAGAAATACCATACTGTTGTTCTTGACAGCATTTATCTGGGGTACTGCCTTTGTAGCACAGAGTGTAGGAAATGAATATTTAGGACCATTTACCTATAACTGTGTGAGAAGTCTGATAGGAGGAGCTGTTCTCATTCCATGCATTTGGTTTTTGAGAAGGGTTGCTCCTTCTGATTCTAAAAAGAAAGAAAGTCCGAAAGATAAAAAACAGTTGTTGTTAGGCGGAATTCTATGTGGAATCTGTTTGTGTCTGGGAAGTAATTTTCAACAGATGGGAATTGCCTATACTACGGTAGGTAAGGCAGGATTTATTACGGCATTTTATATTATTATTGTGCCCGTTTTAGGATTGTTTTTAAAAAAGAAATGTACACCGTTTGTCTGGATTGGTGTTGGATTGGCGTTGGCAGGATTGTATTTTTTGTGCATAACAAAAGAGTTTTCTGTGGGAAAAGGTGACATGCTGGTACTCATATGTGCATTTTTATTTGCAATTCATATTTTAGTGATTGATTATTTTACAGAATATGTGGATGGTGTGAAAATGTCCTGTATACAGTTCTTTGTATGTGGAATATTATCGGCAATTCCTATGTTTCTTGTTGAAAAACCCCAGATGACACAGATATTATCAGCATGGCAGCCCATATTGTATGGTGGTGTATTGTCCTGCGGAGTAGCATATACGTTACAAATTGTGGGACAAAAAGGAATCAATCCGACGGTAGCATCCTTAATCTTAAGTATGGAATCTGTGATTTCTGTATTAGCAGGATTGGTTGTGTTACATCAACAGTTAAGTAAAAGAGAAGTGGCAGGTTGCGTGTTGATGTTTTGTGCAATTATTTTGGCACAGTTGCCACAGAAAAAAGAGAAAGTAGAGCAAGGATATGAAGAACCGGAAGAATAGAAAAAAACAAAAATTTGTCTTAGGGATAATGTTACTGGTACTTGGAATGTCTGTATTAGCCGGATGTAAGAGTGAAGAATCCCTAAAAAAAGAAAAAGAATATCGTAAGGCAGGAATCACCAAAATGGAAGAAGGCGATTATGAAGGTGCGGTAAAATCATTCCAAAAAGCACTGGATCAGTCCCTTGCAGTAGTGGGAGATTTAGAGATTGATATCTGTTACTATAAGGCTGCTGCTCAGTATAAAAGCGGTGATATAGATGGTGCCATAGAGACATATCAGGCATTGATGAATTATGATAAGAAAAATGGAAATCCCTATTATCTGCGTGGGTGTATTTATCTGAAAGAAGGAGATACCGCAAAGGCAAAAAAGGATTTTGATAAGGCATTGGAACTAAATTCCGGTGATTACGAGCTGTATGTTTCTATTTATGAAAATCTGAATGGCATAGGAGATACAGAAGAAGCCGGAAAGATTTTAGACAAAGCATTGAAACAAGGTGGAGAAGACGCAGAAGATTATCGGGAACGTGGACATATCTATTTGTTAAAAGGTGATTATGAAAGTGCCAGAAAAGAATTAGATAAAGCAATCAATAAAGAAGATATGAAGGCATTGCTTTATATGGCAGAGGTATATGATGCACAGGGCAATTCCTCTCAGGCACAGGCTTTATATGAGAGTTATTCCGCTCGTAACGGCTCTGATTCAGAGGCACTTACGACCTTGGGAAAAATGCAGATGGAAATGGGCAATTACCAGCGAGCATTGGAGTTCTTCCAGAAAGCACTTGCAACCGATAATGTGATTAATAAGCAAGAGCTTCAAAAATATGAAATTATTGCTTATGAACAGTTGAAAGATTTTGCATCTGCTAGAGAAAAGATGGCAGCTTATGTACAGGATTATCCGGAGGATGCACAGGCACAGCGGGAATTTGTATTTTTACAGACCAGATAAAGAAAAGGTGCGCATTGTACCAATCGAACATCACAAGATACTCGATTAATGCAGTGTGCACCTTTTTCTATCAGTTTCGACTTAGAAATCCAGCTCTTTACAGGACTGACGTTTTACCAACTGGCAAGGAAGTTGAATCTTCATGGCAGTGGCTGGATGTAGTTTTAGAATATTAAATACAATATTAGCACCAAAGTTTCCCATATCATACGCTGGTGCGTGAATAGTAGTTAAAGGTGGCGAGGTAAAAGAAGAAAGACTGGTGTCGTCAAATCCCATAAGAGAAATATCTTCCGGTACCTTTATGCCATTATCATTAAGGGCACGCAAAGCTCCAATTGCAATAGGGTCGCTAGATGCCACAATTGCAGTTGGCAAATCACCTGATTTTATTAATTGAGTCAACATTTGGTAACCGGACTCCGTAGTGAAAGCCTCTTCCAGTACATAAGGTTCGTAAGTAATATCATGCTTTTTGCAATATTTTACAAATAATTTTTTACGCATGTCAGGAAAGAGCTGGCGGTCAGCCAGATATTCTTTTCCGCCCAAAAAACCGATTTTTGTATGTCCAAGAGAAGTAAGATAATCCATACCGGTAGTTACTGCATGTTCAAAATCCAAAGTGATAGTAGAAACAGAAGTATCATTTACAGGCATGTCCAGGAAAATAATACTGCTTGTTAATTCCCGGAAATGCTTGATTTCACTGGCGCTGAACTTTCCGACACAGACCAAAGCATCTACAGATTTTAAAGCATCCATATAATTCACATCAGCCTTATAAGTGCGGACAACATGAATACAGTTTTGCATACAAAAGTCTTCAATTCCCTGACGAATCAGTAAATAGTAATTATCCTCTAATTCCTGCTGTGGGGAAAACCATTGAACAATTCCCAGAGTATAGGCAGAACGATTAGAGACTCTTGATTTTTTCTTATAATTTAAAGCATTTGCCGTATCTAAAACCTTTTGTCGCGTTTCAGGTGCTACATTCAAAGTGCTGTCATTATTTAAAATACGAGAAACGGTAGCAGAAGAAACACCGGCGGCTTGTGCAATATCCTTAATGGTAGCCATTTGGTATCCTCCATAAAATTC
>ERZ1034984.1411-NODE-1411-length-22704-cov-11.783258_pt1 | contig 22704 bp, 19 predicted proteins | sample MGYA00520589_ERZ1034984 | MGnify/ENA primary metagenome ERZ1034984 (study PRJEB33766, sample SAMN09781790) | gut metagenome | biome: gut microbiome | host: Homo sapiens | place: Madagascar | study: EMG produced TPA metagenomics assembly of the PRJNA485056 data... | reverse complement strand
CGCGCCCGTGCGGGTCGCTCTTTTGAAACTGTCTTGTAGCGAACGCGTTACTTGGAGCTGTGCCCGAGGGGATTTTTGCTCGGTTGCTTTCGGTATGCGCGGGTTTTCTGAGAGATGGGCGCCGCTGCGGCGCTCTTGTGACACAATGAGTGGTATGGCTAATCATGAGAAACGGCGTCAAGAAGACGCGAAGAAAAAAGCAAAATCGAATACGCGCGCAAAGTCGGGCGCAGGCTCGAAGGGAGACTTCGGGTCGCGGGGTCGCGCGGGCGACTCAGGGCAGCGCGGTCCCTCGGGCTCGATGGGTCCTCAGCGCTCACATTCTAAGGTGCATCTGGCCGCGAAGCCGGCGCCTTCTCGCGCCGCTCGACGCGTGGGGGCGAGCGATTCGCCTTGCCCGGTCGACGCTCGCTGTGGCGGGTGCAAGAACCTGTGCGTCCCCTACACCAAGCAGCTCATCGACAAACAGCTGCGCATCGAGCGCCTGTTCGCGCCGCTCGCGCCCGACGGGACGATATCCCTCATCAAGGGTATGAAGGACCCTTACCACTATCGCAACAAGGTGATTTCCCCCTTCGCGCCGGGTAAGAAGCTGCCCCCGCGCGGGCAGGATCGCAAAGCGATCGATCCCCGCAATCGCAAGGCGGCGGATGTCCGCGGTGCGAAGGGCGGCAAGGGCAAGCGCCCCCAGGCTCGCTACGAGATTCTCACCGGCATGTACGCCGCGGGGTCGCACGAGCTGGTGCCTACGGACAAATGCCTGATCGAGAACGAAACGGCGAAGAAAGTCGTGCTCGCGGTGCGCGATATCATGCGCAAGCACGACGTTGCCCCCTATCGCGAGGACACGGGCACGGGGTTCATGCGCCATGTCGTGGTGCGCGTCGGCCACACCTCGGGCGAGGTGCTCGTCACGCTCGTCACGAACAGCGATGATTTCCCTTCGTCGAAGTCGTTCTGCCGCGAGCTCATCCGCCTCTGCCCTGCGGTGACCACGGTCGTGCAGAACGTGAACGAGCGCCAGACGAACGTCATCTTAGGTGACAAGGAGCGTGTGCTCTACGGTCCCGGCTTTATCCTCGACGAGCTGTGCGGGCTTTCCTTCCGCATATCGTCCAAGTCGTTTTACCAGGTGAACGCGACGCAGACGGAAGTGCTCTACCGGGCGGCCATGGAGCTTGCGGGCTTCGACGGCACCCAGGTCGCAATCGATGCGTACTGCGGCACGGGAACGATCGGCCTTGTGGCGGCGAAGTCGGGCGCGGCGCGCGTGATTGGCGTCGACTCGGTGGAGTCGGCGATTCGCGATGCGCGGACGAACGCCCGCCACAACGGTGTCGAGAACGCGGAGTTCGTCGCCGGCGACGCTACTGACTTCATGTGCGAGCTTGCGAAGGAGGGCGTGCTCGGTGCGGAATCGCCGGATGAAGGCGCCCGGGCGGGCGGGCTTGTCGTGCTTATGGACCCGCCGCGCGCGGGCTCGACGGAGGAGTTTTTGCGCGCAGCGGCGGCACTCGCCCCGGAGCGGATTGTCTATATCTCCTGCAACCCCGAGACGCAAGCGCGCGACGTGGAGTTTCTCGACTCGATAGGCTATGCGGTTGTGGCGGTGCAGCCCATCGACATGTTCCCGCACACCGACCACATTGAGTGCATCGTGGCGCTCGAGCCGGTGGATTCCCTCTCGCCCGATCGCTGGGGCAAAGAAGGCGGGGAAGAGGAAGCCGCTGAGGACGAAGCCCTCGATGGGGAAGAGGCTTCCGGCGGGGAAACCGACGCCGCCGACCCCGCCGACGTTGCTGCCGCTGAGGAGGTCGAATAGCTATGGACGTGTTTGAGCGCATGCGGGCTGCCATCGCGGCGCATGGGATGGCCGACGCCGACACCCCGGTGCTCCTCATGGTGTCGGGCGGGTCGGACTCAACGGCGCTCGCCTACGCCGCCTGCGAGCTTGCCCAGGCAGGCGAGCTCGGGATGCTCGCGATGCTGCACGTGAATCACCATCTGCGCGGCGAGGACGCCGACGCCGACGCCGCCTTCGTGTCCCAGTTGGCTGACGCCTTGGCAATCCCCCTGTTCATGTGCGATATCGATGTGGCAGGAGAAGTCGCCCGCACGGGCGGCAACGTGGAAGCGGTCGCGCGCAGCGAGCGCTATCTTGCAGCGAACGAGGCGCTCGAGAGCCTGTGCCGCCATGCGGGCGCGCCGCTTTCCAGCGGCCGCATCTTCACGGCGCATACCGCTGACGACCGCGTTGAGAGCTTCTATATGCGCTCGATCGTGGGCACGGGCCCTGGCGGCTTTCGCGCGATGCGCTACGAGAACGGCCCCATCGCGCGTCCGCTTCTTGACGTTGGGCGCGAAGACCTGCGCGATTACCTGCGAAAACGCGAGCAATCCAGCGAGATATGCGCATGTGATGCGCAGGGGAACCTCTGGCGAGAGGACGCCACCAACGCGCACACGGACCATTTCCGCGCCTTCGTCCGCCACGAGATCGTGCCGCGCGCGAAGGAGCGCAACCCCCAACTGCTTGAGACGCTCGGCCGCACGATGGACCTTATCGCCGACGAGGACGATTTCATGGAAGGCCTCGCTCGAGAGGCCGCAGGCAAGCACCTCACCTGGGTCTGCCAGGCGGAGGGTCGCGACCCCGATTGGCAGGAGGGTTTCAAACTGTCCCCGTCGTTCGGGCAGGTGGCGCTTCCCGTAGCCCGCCGTGCGATTGCGGGCGCGCTCCAACGCGTGCTCGGCGCCGACGCGCGGGTGGAGACAGCGGCCGTTGCGGGCGTGCTCGACGCGTTCGAGGACAAGCGCCCGAAAAGCGGCTATGTGACAAATATCCAGGGCGACCTGGCCGTGAGCGCGAACAAGCGCGGCGTGCTGGTGGAACCCATGAGCGCCTTTCGCGCAAGGAGGAAGAAATAGATGAGCGATAACGCCAACAACCAGGAGAAACCCGCCGAAAAGCCCTTCCGAGTCGTGCTCGCCTCGGCAAGCCCTCGTCGTCGCGAGCTGCTCGAGCAGGCGGGCGTCACCTTCACCGTGCACGCCTCCGAGGTCGACGAGTCGCTCGATCCCGACCTTCTGGCCAATCCGCCCGAGGCATGCAAGAAGCTCGCCGAGCGCAAGGCGGGTGCGGTCGTGCAGGAAATCCTGGCAGACCCCGCCTTTGAAGGCATGCTCATCGTGATTGGCTCGGACACGATGGTCGTGAAAGACGGCAACATCTTCGGCAAGCCGAAAAGCGCCTCCGACGCCACGCACATGCTGCGTCGCCTGTCGGGTGCGACCCATGAGGTGATCACGGCGGTGTCGGTGTGGATGGTGTCCGCCGAGGCGGTCGACCCGGCGCTTGCGGCCGACGACGACTCGGGCAACATCTCGCTCGGTTTCCGCACCTTCTGCGACACTTCGCGCGTCACGTTCCACGAGCTCACCGACGAGCGCATCCGCGAGTACCTGGCGTGCGGCGAGTCCTTCGACAAGGCGGGCGCCTACGCGGTGCAGGGCGAGGGCGCCAAGCTCGTCAAGCGCATCGACGGTTATAAGAGCACGGTGATCGGCCTTCCCGTCGAGCGGCTCGTGAAGGAGTTTCCCGACCTGATTTAGTTGTGTGTCGTTACCGTATCGTCGCTTTTGCGGGCTGACGTTGCGTTACACTTATCGGGTTACAGAAGAGAGGGCAGGCGCGCCTGCCGTATCGAATCAAAGGACTGCACGTGCATAAGGACGTTAGCGAGATTCTGTTCACCGAAGAGCAGATTCACGATCGTGTCGCCGAAATCGGCGCTGCCATCACGGAAGATTTCAGGGAAAAAGCCGGCGACGACGGAATCATCCTCATCTCGGTGCTGCGCGGTGCGGCTATCTTCATGGCCGACCTCGCTCGTGAGATCAAGATTCCCTGCGAGATGGACTACATGGCCATCTCCTCTTACGGCAACGGCGTGAAGAGCTCGGGCGTCGTGCGCATCCTGAAGGACCTCTCCTCGCACATTGAGGGACGTCACGTGGTCATCGCCGAGGACATCCTCGACTCCGGCCTCACGCTGACGTATCTGCTGAAGAACCTGGCCTCGCGCAACCCCGCGTCGCTTACCGTGGCCACGCTCCTTCGCAAGAAGACGAAGGTGCAGGCGGACGTCGATTGTGCGTACGTCGGCTTCGAATGCCCCGACCAGTTCATCGTGGGCTACGGCCTCGATTACGCGGAGCGATACCGCAACCTACCCTACATCGGCGTGCTTAAACCGGAAGTTTACGAATAGCATCGAGGCGGCGCCGCAAAAGGCGCCGTTTCGCGATAAACGCAACAGAAAAGGCTCACTCTACATGACGCAACAGAAGAAACCATCGTCTCCTCAGCAACCGAATCCTCGGGTGACCATCATCTCGGTCATACTGTTCCTCGTCGTGGCGTTTTTCGTCGGGCAGCAGTTCATGGTCATGTCGAACGCGAGCTCGACGCCCACCGACTCCCTCATCACCTCGGAGTTCACCCAGGCGGTCGAGCAGGATCGCGTGACGAAGGTCGTGTACTCCGCAGGCGATTACAAGGTTACGGGCACGTATTACCCAGCCGTCACGGCAGGCTCGAACGCGGCCGACGCGTTCAACAAGGCCTTCGACGCGATGAACGCCCGCATGGCCACGAAGAAGACTCCCGCAGGTGGCGTTCCCGCAGGCGTGGGCACGACTTCCATCGAGTCGTCCGTGCTCGGCTCCGAGCGCGGCTACACCTCGACGTTTGTGGGACAAGACGCGCTCGCTGCGCTTTTGAAAGATCATCCGGAAGTGTCCTACCAGGTCACGCTTCCTTCTGAGTGGCTTAGCATCTTGAGCACCCTGCTCCCCATCTTGCTCATCGGCGCGCTTCTGTTCTTCTTCTTCAATCAGATGCAGAAGGCGAACAACTCGCAGATGAGCTTCGGCAAGGCGAAGACGAAGAAGAACGCCGAGGAGCGCCCCGACGTGAAGTTCTCCGACGTCGCCGGCGTCGATGAGGCCGTCGAGGAGATGCAGGAAATCAAGGACTTCCTGTCGAACCCCGCGAAGTACCAGTCCATGGGCGCGAAGGTGCCGCGCGGTTGCCTGCTCGTCGGCCCTCCGGGCACGGGCAAGACGCTGCTCGCGCGCGCCGTTGCGGGCGAAGCCGGCGTGCCCTTCTTCAGCATTTCCGGCTCCGACTTCGTCGAGATGTTCGTCGGCGTGGGCGCCTCCCGCGTGCGCGACCTGTTCCAGCAGGCGAAGGACGCGGCCCCTTCCATCATCTTCATTGACGAGATCGATGCTGTTGGTCGCCAGCGCGGCGCCGGCTTGGGCGGCGGTCATGACGAGCGCGAGCAGACGCTCAACCAGCTGCTCGTCGAGATGGACGGCTTCGAGTCGAACGAGTCCGTCATCCTGATTGCGGCGACCAACCGCGCCGACATTTTGGACCCAGCGCTCCTTCGCCCCGGTCGCTTCGACCGCCAGATCGTGGTCGACGCCCCCGACGTGCGCGGCCGCGAGCGCATCCTGCAGGTCCACGCGAAGGACAAGCCGATCGGCTCCGACGTTGACCTGAAGAGAATTGCCCAGCTCACGCCTGGTTTCACGGGCGCTGACCTGATGAACCTCATGAACGAGAGCGCGCTTCTGACCGCGCGCCGCGGCAAGAAGATCATCACGATGCGCGAAGTGAACGAGTCGATGGAGCGCGTTATCGCCGGCCCCGAGCGCAAGGGCCGCGTGATGGACGAGATCACCAAGCACACCATCGCCTACCACGAGAGCGGCCATGCCCTCGTGGGTCACCTGCTTCCGCATGCCGACCCGGTGCACAAGATTTCGATCATCTCCCGTGGTCGCGCGCTCGGCTACACCCTGTCCATCCCTAAGGAGGACAAGGTGCTGAACACCGTGGGCGAGATGCTCGACGAGCTGGCGGTCTTCATGGGTGGCCGTGTGGCGGAGGAAATCTTCTGCGACGACGTGACCACGGGCGCGAGCAACGACCTCGAGCGTGCGACGAAGATGGCGCGTGCGATGGTGACGCAGTACGGCATGTCCGCAGCGCTCGGCACGCAGGTGTTTGGCCAGCCCAACCACGAGGTGTTCCTCGGTCGCGACTACGGCAACACGCAGGATTACTCCGAGGAGACGGCGCGCCGCATCGACGACGAGGTTGCACGCATCATGAAGGAAGCGCACGACCGCGCCTACGAGATCTTGAGTTCGCATCGCGAGCAGATGGACCTCATGGCGAGCGTGCTTCTCGAGCGCGAAACGGTTGATGGCGCCGCATGCCAGGCGCTTCTCGACAATCGCTGGAGCGAGTATCTCGAGCACGAAGACGAGATCATCGCGAAGAAGGATCGTGAAGAGGCCGAGGCCCGTGCGCGTGACGCCAAGCTTGCCGACCCGAACTGGAACGGTAACGCGATGGGCGGCAACGATGTGGACGGTTCCGACGGTGCGCCGACCAACGTGGAGGCCAAGCATACCGACGCGTTCACGCCCCATGGGATCTTGAGCGACCTCGAGGCTGGTTTCCGCGACATCGCTCATGGCGACCACGCTGGCAATGGCGACCACAAGAAAGACGACAAGGATAGCAAACACTAAGGAGCGCATACGTGAATTGGCAATGTGCCTCGTATAGCTTCGACGTCAAGATGCCCATTGTGATGGGCATCTTGAATGTCACGCCCGATTCGTTCTCCGACGGGGGAGAGCACAATACCCACGACGCCGCGATCGCGCATGCGAAGAGCATGATCGATCAGGGCGCGAAGATCATCGACGTGGGCGGTGAGTCCACGCGTCCCGGCTCCGCCGAGGTGTCGGTTGCGGAAGAGCTCTCACGTACGGTCGAGGTTGTCCGCGAGCTCGCTCAGGCGGGCATCTGCGTGAGCATCGACACGCGCCACGCCGAGGTTGCGCGCGCCTGTGTGGAGGCGGGTGCCGCCATCATCAACGACGTGTCGGGTTTTCGCGACCAGGCGATGGTCGAGGTTGCGCGTTCATGCGACGCGGGCCTCGTCGTCATGCACATGAAGGGCGAACCGCGCACCATGCAAAATGACCCCGTCTATGACGATGTTGTCGTTGAGGTGCGCGATTACCTGGCGAAACGCGCGGCTGAACTGGAAGCGGCGGGCATTGCGCACGACCGCATCTGCCTCGACCCGGGCCCTGGGTTCGGCAAGACCGCCTCGCAGACGATGGAGCTCATGCGCAACTTCCACGAGATTGCGCGTCTGGGCTATCCTTCGATGGTCGCGGTCTCGCGCAAGAGCTTCATCGGTAAGGCCTACGGAATCGAGGATCCTCACGATCGCGATCGCGCGTCGGCGGCCGAGGCGCTCATGGCGTGCGAGCTGGGCGCAGGCGTGGTGCGTGACCATAACGTGGAGGAAACCGTGAAGGCGCTGAAGGATTTGCGCCCGTATTGCTACCTGGGCCTGGGTTGCAACGTGGCGCTCGTGGCGGAGCCTGGTGAGGAGCGCGAGGGCAAGATCGCCCAGATCGAGCATGCAATCGGCCAGCTGTGCATGATTCCCGACTCGCAGATCGTCGACGTGTCGAGCTACTACGAGAGCGAGCCTGCGTATTATCTCGATCAGGAGCCGTTCGTGAACGCCGTCGTGCTCATGCGCACGGGCGTGGCGCCGAAGGAGCTTCTGGAATACCTGCATGCGATCGAGAACAGCCTGGGACGCGTGCGCGAAATCGAGAACGGCCCGCGTACCTGCGACGTCGATATCCTGGACTACCAGCTCTACGTGGTGGACAGCGACGTGCTCACGCTGCCGCACCCGCGCATCTGCGAGCGCGACTTCGTGGTGAAGCCCCTGCTCGAGATTTCCCCCAACCACGTTCTCGCCGACGGCACGCCCGTTGCGAGCATTCCCGAAGACCAGCGCGTCGGCCACGCCGTGAAGCTGTAAAAGCTATCCAAATTTATTTTTGCCCTGCTTCTGTAACCGTAGAGGCAGGGCTTTTATATTTCCGAGGGATTTCCGACGAGTCCTTCTCGATGCGTTTGGACACATTGCCAATGATTATTTGCGCTCAGGGCAATCACGAGGAGGGGCTCAGTATCTAATTTGGTGATTACATTAAGGCCAATCAAAACCGTTTTCTTAAAGGGAGGGAGGTGAGAGGTTTCTCGCTTTCATTTATTGAAAACGACCGAAAGGATTGGCATGAAAAAGAAGAGTATCAAAAGGGCGCTTCTATGCTCTGCATGTTCGATTGCACTTGCGTTTAGCATGGTTGGAACGGCTTTTGCCTATAACTACCAAAAAGAGTCAAGCTATCGCTATTGGTATGTAAATCCGACTTATCGCTCTTATAACAAGGGAGCGTACAACCAGATGGGGTATTATCTGGCAAATTGCTACTCGTGGATGAATATTTCCAATTATGAACGTGTCGTTGGAGAAGGAGCCATGATCTCCCAGGCGGGAGGAACTACGGGTACCGTATGGGGAACCGAAGTAATGCATTGGGGCGAGGCGATGACAAGCTGGGCAAATACGCCTCAACACACTTATATTCGCTCAAGTCTCGAATGGGACATTGGCCATGGTGAAGGAGCTGCGGCGTGGGGTTACGGAAAGGTTCGGTCCGCTGACTTAACCATGAATGAAGTCACTTCCGATAATATCTTTCTTCTAACGCTTGAAGACGCAGGAACGATTTCTCTGAACGATGAAGGCGAAGAGTGGACTCCGGGTATGCATAATATCGTTGGAGAAAATGGCCTGGTGTATGGCGTTCCGTATACGGATGAGAACGGGCAGACAGTTATGCCCGATATGGGACGGGTTGAAGCAACGAATGGAACTGTCGGGTACATGGCGATTGATGATATCGAGGCGGCAGTTTTTAACGGAGCGAAAACGCCGGATGGACAGATCAAAGCCGCCGAGCAAAATGCGCGCGGTGAAGCAAAAGCACTCAGAACAGCCTTTGCCGAATATTACGGCATTGATGCGCTGAGTGACGCGGCGGCTTATCAGTGCATTATCGATGTTCGTTATGAAGGCGGAACGGAAAGCGCTAAATCGAAGATGGAGCGTGACCCCAGCGCATTGTTGGCTGAGGCGTTGGACGAGGGCGAGGTCGCCGAAGCACGTCTAAACTCACTGTCAAATTCGGGGTTCACCAATAGCCTTACAATTTCAGATGCAGCGTTTGAGGAGATATTGAACCTTGCTAAGGAGAACATGAAAGTCTTCGTCCCAGTCTATTCCGTCGAAGGTGCTGTTGTAGGTGAGTATTCGTTCGTGAGATTCTGATTATTCGCCATTCTGGTCATGCTGTATGATTGTTGGTATTCGTACATGAGAGGAAGGGAACTCTCAGTGAATATCGGTCAACTTGAGCATGTGGTCGAGGCGATTCGCTTCAGCAGTTTTGCGCTTGCGGCAAAAGCGAGACATACCTCGCCGCAAGCGCTCTCAAAGGCCGTGTCTGATCTTGAAAGGGAATTGGGAGTCAAGCTGTTCGAGCGAACGGGAAGAAGCGTTGAGGCAACGCCTTTTGCTAGGGAGTTCGAGAAAAAGGCGCGACATGTTCTGCTCGAGTTCGAGCAACTAAGAAGATTCCCAACAACTTTTTTGCAGAGTCTTCCGAGAACCGCAGTTTTCGCTTGGCGATATCGGACTCGTCGTTTCGAGGACTTATCCTCGCAGAGCAAGATTTCACCCCATTACGCGATGAATCTGGCTTTAATGTCGATCTTTATCGGGCGTCGAGCGATTCATGCCTTTCCGCGATTCGCCAAGATATAGCTGATGCTGCCATATTGCCCGGACCGGTCGATGAAGTGGGGCTTTTGTGTTTCCCGGTTCATAGAAGCCATGCAAGTGTAATCGTCGATAAGGGATGGCCATTGGGGATGGGAGGTGCGGTTTCTCTAGCTGAAATCGGTGATCGTCCGATTGCCTGTCCTCGCGATATCAGATTCGTTCGTCCTTACATTGAATCGCAATTTCGGGCAAGGGGTTTAGTGCCTCGCTTTCAGTTCGTGGAGCCTACGCTTAATGGTTTTCTCTCTTTTCTGGGAAACGGGGGCGTGGTGTTTATTCGAAAAGGCGGATCGATACCCAAGGATGTAGCGGGTATCTGCGAAATCGATCTTCGGGACGGGGATTCGTTTGCCATTCCGTTTTTTCTCGTCTGCAAGGCTGGCTGCCCTCCTGAGATGGTCGAGCTTATCATTGCCTTCTTTCGGGAGAGGCTAGGCTGACCGAGCTGATTGGGGTGACGAATGATGCGTCTATCATGCTTTGAAAGGAGTGCACTATGAAGTGCTTGAGGGCAAGATTTAGGGTAGCCAAGGTATTTGCTCTGGCGGCGGCATTTGTTCTTGCGTGTATGTGCGGGCTAGTTGGGTGCTCGCAGCAGGAGGCGAGCGAGTCGGAGAGCGGCCTCGTCAAAAGCGAGGATTACCCCAACACCGTTACCGTTGACAAGCTGTCGATGGAATATCCCAGCGAGTTCGAGGTTTCCAAGAAATACGACGCCGGACAGCATGCGGGCGACTTCCCCGACGGCGTGTCCGATACCGCCTCGGCGCTTCTCCTTAATAAGAGCGGTTCGGTCATGATCACCGTTGTGAGTGCCGACGACTCAGGGAGCGTCGGCCTTGATGGGCTTAAGGATTGGGTCGAAGCTGCGCCTGAGCGCCTTGAGAAGATGAAGGAAACGCAGCCGGAGATGTACGAATCACTGAAAAACGTGGAGCGGGCGACCCCCGAGAGGACCACGGTGAACGGGGCCGATGCGCTCTGCGCGAAGACTGCGAGCGGCAAAACGACGACGGTGACGTATTACCTTGCGAAGGATGGTGCGATTGCCGGGTACGTGTCCGTCGTGCTCCCCACGACGGAATACGATGCGAACATGAACGTCTACGAGAAAATCGTCGCCACGACAACGATAAGCTAAAGAATCAACTGCTCATCTGCATCATGGATTTCGCCCCCAGGGGATTCACGGAAGCCTCCTGGGGCCTTTTCATGCTTGGCGAGGTTGCAGAGATTGCTTCCTCGTTCGGGCATTGCGTGCAGGGGCGAGGTAGGGGAAGAGTCGATGCGGCAGGTGCCGGCCCCTCTTCTGCTATCGCGAGCGAGGGTTCAGAAGGCTCGCGAACAGCCAGGTTACGCACATGCCGAGTGCGATTCCCAAGGCGAACTGCCCCGTTCGCAGCGCGTACGAGGCGACCTGGGTCCAGTCGGATGCCACGGCGAAGCTCATCGCGTAGTACAGCGGCGCGCCGGGGATGAGCGGCACGACAGCGGGAATCACGAACAGCAGCGACGGGATGTCACGCCAGCGGGCGAGCGCCTCGGCGTAAAGGGCGGAAAACGCGCTTGCCACAAGGGCGGGGAAGAACACGCCCGATACCGCAAACCCGACGGCCAGATAAATTGCCCAGCTTACGATGCCGCCGATTGATGCGGCGAGCAGGTACTTGCGGGGAAGGTGGAAGATCATCGCGAACCCTGCCGCGCCGAAGAGCGCCGCCACGAGCTGCGTGGCGATGCCCACCCAATCGAGTCCCAGGCCAGGGCCCACGTTGTGGCTCGCGTCGAACAGGAAGATGGCGGTCATGAAGCCGCCTGCCAAAGCGATCGCCCAAAGCATCGTCTCCACGAAGCGCATGGACCCCGCAACCGTGTCGCCTACGAGCATGTCGCGAATCGCGTTCGTCATAAAGATGCCGGGGATGAGCAGCATGACTTCCCCGATGAGAATCTTGTCAAGGTGGATAACCGAGCTCGCGCCCTGAAGGGCGTTTGCGCCCGCAACGCTCGCCCCAAACGCGCCGGGTGCCAGCGCTTCGACGAACTCGACCGCCGCGCAGGTTCCCACGCCGGCGATGAACGAGCACAGCAGGTTGAACACGAGCATGTTGGGGCAGCGCGGCGCGAGCGTTTCCTGCAGAAGGCAGATGACCACGGCGAACAGCGCCGCGAAGGACGCGTCGATTGCCGACCCTCCGAAGAACACGGCGAAGCCCGCGGCGGCGAAGATGCTTCCCAAGAAGAAGGTTATGCGGTCGGGCGGCTGCTCGGTGCAGCGTTTGATGCTCGCGGCCAGTTCGTCTGCGCAGGGCGTTTGCTTGCAGCAGTGCTTCCCCAGCTTGTGGAAGGCGGCGACGACGCGATAGTCCGTGGTGCCCGGGCCGATGATACGCCGCGACTGCGTGAGACGCTCGCCGTCGGGGAATTCCATGGTGACCACGAGCGTCGCCGTGATAGCGAACACGTTCATGGCGCTCGCGCCGTAGGCGTGCCCGACGTTCGAGAGCGTGCGCTCAACGCGACTTACTTCGGCACCTGCCAAAAGCATGGCTTCGCCCATATTCAAAAGCTGATGGAGTATGTCGCTGCGGTTTTCCATGGCAGCCATTATAAGCGAGCGGGGGTGCGCCGCCCGCCGCTTTCGGGCATAATGCGTGAGGAAGATGACGCGGGAAAGGGAGCGGTGCGGTGTTTCGCTTGCAGGTGCTCGAATCGGTGGACTCCACCAATGAGGTGATTAAGCGTGCGATTGAGGATGGTGAACCGGAAGGGCTCGCCATCAGGGCATATCGTCAAACTGGCGGCTATGGGCGACAGGGCCGTGCATGGAAGAGCCCTCGCGGCGGCATGTACGAGTCGATTCTTCTGCGTCCCGAGGTCGACATGCGCGAGCTTCCCACGCTGGCGCTCGTCGTCGCAATCGCGGTGCGCCGCGCGCTGGCGAGCCTTGTCATGGACGACCAGGCTCGCCGCATCTGCATCAAGTGGCCGAACGATGTCGTGCTGGTGGGCGGGGACTTTGGGGCCGATTGCTCGACCCGTGACACCGCCCTTGAGCTTGGCGGGCATACGCCGTGCTTTGCCAATGCAGCGGAAACGCGCGTGCGGGGAGTTTCGCGCGCAGTTCCGCACGACGAAAACAGCCCAGTGGGCTGTTTTCCAAAGCAGGACTGTCTGAGCACGGAATTCCCCGCACGCGCGTTTCCGCAGGCGGATACCCCAAGCATCAAGAATCCCTACTCCAAGCTTGCCGGCATCTCCTCGGAGGTCCATGCGGGCGGGATATGCGTGGGAATCGGCGTGAACGTCGAGCCGCCCGAGGACGCGATGGAAGTCGGCGGGAAGAACGCGCCGGCGTATCTGGCCGACCTTGGCTTCGGGTTCACCTGCGAGCGCGAAGCTGCGATCAACGCCGTGGGCGATGCGGTTCTTCGCGAGTTCGAGCCTTTGTATCGCCGCTGGTGCGATGGCGGGTTCGCAGCGCTTTCGGGCGAGTTCGCCGAGCATTCGATGCTCGAGGGGCGTTTCGTCCGTATGGCCAACCAGCTGGGAGATGTCGTTTGCGAGGGCACGGTGCGCGGAGTCGATGCGTCCGGGCGGCTGGTCCTCCGACTGGAAGACGGCGAGACGAAAGCCGTTGCTTCGGGCGAGGTGCACCTGCTTTAGCGAGCCGAGCGCCACAGTGCACGTCGTGTTGTGCGTGGTCGTGGTGCACGTCGCAGCATGCATGGCTCGCGGCGCACGCCTCATCTTGCGCACTCCACGGCGCGCTTCCCGTCTTGCGTGGCCCGCTTCGGGTTCCCCGCCTTCCCATTTCGCCTTCCGTTTGCCGTCGCTTTCGCGCGGTGGGCGTGATAAACTGTTCCTTCTTATGCGCAGATATGCATACAATCGTGTGTTTCCGAAAAATGGCAAATGAGACGATTGAAGCATGAGGTATGCATATGACGGCACAAGAAGAACAACGTGGCCAATCCTTGAAATCGACCCCCGAAACCTCGGTGGGCACCCCCTCTTCTCCTAAAGGAACTCCCGCGCGCAAGCCGCAGGGCAATGATCGCGTCGCCCGCATGGGCACGGCGTCCCTCCCGCGGCTCATCACCGAGTTCGCCATCCCCGCTATTCTGGGCATGCTGGTGAACGCGGCGTACAACCTGATCGACTCCATCTTCCTCGGGCAGGCGATGGGGGAAATCGGCCTGTCGGCGGCAACGGTCGCGGCGCCGCTTATGATCGTGTTCATGGCGCTCGCGATGCTTGTCGGCAACGGCGGCAACGCGCTTGCCGCACTGCGTTTGGGCGAAGGGCGCAAAGTGGATGCGGAGGTTAGCCTTGGCAACACCGTGACGCTTGGCATTATCCTCTGGATCATCATCGCCGCCATCGCAGCATACCCGCCGCTGCTCGATGCGTTCCTTACCTTCTCGAGCGCGACCGACGAGGTGCGTCCGTACGCTGCGACGTTCATCCAGATCCTGAGCTTCGGTTTCGTGTTGCAGATGATCGGCATGGGCGTGAACAACTTCATCCGCACGGCGGGCGCCCCCAACCGCGCGCTTCTGACCATGGTCATCGGCGCGGTGGTCTGCACCATCTTCAACTATATCTTCGTTTTGAAGCTTGGCTGGGGCGTCGCTGGGTCCGCTTACGCCACGCTGATCGGCCAAGCTGCGTCGTGCGTCTCGGTGCTGTGGTTTTTCATCTTCACGAAGAACGCGCCGCTCAAGCTTCATCTGCACTGCATGCGTCCCCACGCGAAGATCATCCGCGCCATCCTCTCCCTTGGCCTTGCGAGCTTTGCCGTGCAGGCAGGTGCCGCGGTCGTGAACTTCGCTGTGAACTTCCTACTGGTGAAGTACGGCAGTGCGAGCGCTATCGGCGCCGAGGGCGCGCTTGCCTCCATCGGCGTCGTGCAGCGCATCGCCATGTTCACGGTGATGCCGCTTGTCGGCGTGTCGATTGCGATTCAGCCGCTTCTCGGCTTCAACTACGGCGCCAAGATAATTGCGCGCGTGCGCAAGACGCTCTGGTTGGGCGTGGCGTTCGCTACCTCGCTTGCCGTCATCATGTGGGCGCTCGTGCACCTGTTCCCGAACCAGATCGTGGGGCTGTTCGGCATCACGAACGCATCGCTCGCCGATTTCACCATCTTCGCTCTGAAGATTCAGCTGCTGATGCTCCCGCTCGTTGGATTCCAGATCGTGGGCTCAAACTACTTCCAGGCAACCGGTCAGCCGATGAAGTCGATGATCCTCTCGCTCACGCGCCAGGTGCTGTTCCTTTTGCCGCTCATGTTCTGGCTTCCCGAGGTGCTGCCTGGTTGGTTTCCGCAGTTCACGGGCTTGGATGCTCTCTATATCGCGACGCCGGTGGCGGATTTCCTCGCCATCTTCACGGTCGGTGTCTTCATCGCGATCGAGATGCGCCGCTTGAAGGGCGTCGAGAGCGGAAAGATCATCTCGAAGTACTAAGCTGCCGCGCGTGCTTGGGTGCTGCATGTCGCTTGCTGTTGTGGGAACTGCGAGGCCCTGAGGGGTGCGGCCTGCGCGCAAACTGCGGGGGAGTCGCGCCACGGCTTGCGCGTGCAAGCTAACTTTCTTATGGAATTCCGCGTTCAAACGATGGAATTCGAAGTCAACTGCTAGAGTTTCAACGTTATTATCGTCTGACCCGAAAGAGGTACAGAAAGTGGAGCAAGTCAAAAAAGGCGCCGCCTCGGCGTCGCGCACCCGTTCGATCGCATTCGTCGGCTTGGCTATTGCCATCATGGCAGTGTCCGCCTGGGTTACCGTGCCGCTTGGCCCCGTTCCCTTCACGCTGCAGATGTTCGCCATCACCTTCGCCATCGTGATGCTCTCCCCGAAGGAGTGCATTGCCGCCATCGTGCTGTACCTCGCGCTCGGCGCCATCGGCCTGCCGGTGTTCTCGGGCATGAGCGGTGGAATCGCCAAGCTCATGGGCCCGACCGGCGGCTTTCTGTGGGGCTATATCTTCGGCGTCGCCGCTGCCGTGGGGCTGCTCTACGTGCTGCGTCGTCGCATGGGCGCCGCTGACAAGGCCGGCGCCTCCGACCAGCGCGGTTTCGTTGCGTTCCTGAAGAACGCCGCTGCCGAAATCGTCGCGGGCCTCGTGTTCACCGCAATCGCATACTTCTGCGGCTGGCTGCAGCTGATGCTCGTCATGGGCATCTCGCCTGAGGCCGCGTTCCTTGCCGGTGTGGCGCCTTTCGTGGGGGTCGACGTGCTGAAGATTCTTGCCGCCGTCGCGTGTGCTCGCGCCGTGAAGGCTGCGGTTCGCTAAATACCCATTCCGCGCACGTTTGGGGTGCGTGCTATAATCGCTTGGAAACAAGCAACCATCATGCGCAGGCGATTTTCGCCTGCGCTTTCTATGAGGGAGTGACTAGTGGGCTGCGCAATCATCGGTTGCGGGAAATCCCTTCCCGCGCTTGCCGTCGCGAACGACGACCTTACCCAGCTTGTCGACACGAGCGACGAGTGGATTACCACGCGCACGGGCATCAAGTCCCGTCGCATCGCCGTTGGGGAAACGAACGTCGATTTGGCTGAAGCCGCCGCGCGTCAGGCAATGGGCCTTGTGGAAGGCGGCTATTGCGAGGCCCCTATCGACCCTGAGTCCATCGACCTTGTGGTGTATTCCACCTGTACGCCCGATGTGCTCGTGCCCTCGTGCGCGGCGCTCGTCCGCCGTCGCCTGGGCCTGGTGAACGCCGTGGCTTTCGACGTGAACGCGGCGTGCTCGGGTTTCATCTACGCGATGAGCGTGGCGGAATCCATGATGGCGGCAAGCGCGGCGGGCGTTGCGGGTGCCGGCCGTCGCAACAAGGTTCGCCGCGCGCTCGTGATCGGCTCCGAGCGCCTGACGCGCATCACCAACTGGGAGGACCGCACGACCTGCGTGCTCTTCGGCGACGGCGGCGGGGCTGCCGTGGTCGAATGGGACGAGGACCGCGCGGGCGTGCTCGCCACCTACATGAAGAACGACGATGACGACACCAATGCGCTCACCTGCCCCTCCGCGTTCGACTCGCCTCAGCCCTTCGATGTGAACGGCGTTTCGAAGGAAGCTGCCGTTGCGGGCGACCCGGGCAACGCGCGCATCGACGAGGAACTTGGCGTGACTGAGGCCGTCGCCGCCGGTCGTCCGCGTCAGTCCCTTTTCATGCACGGGCAGACTATCTTCAAGTTCGCCGCCAGTGCGATGGGCAACGCCATCGACGAGGTGTGCAAGCGCGCCGACGTGGACATCGACGACGTGAAGCTTATCGTGCCCCATCAGGCAAACGAGCGCATCATCAAATACGCTGCCAAGCGTTGCGGGCTTTCGCTCGACCGCTTCCAGGTTTCTATTGGCGATCGCGGAAACGCTTCTTCCGCCTGCGTGCCGATGGCGCTTTCCGACGCGTACGAGTCGGGGCGCATCAAGAAGGGCGACAAGGTGATTCTCGTGGCCTTCGGCGGCGGGCTTACCAGCGGCGCCGTGCTCTACGAGGTGTAAGCAAGCCGAGGCTCAGCCGTTTTGCGGGCTAGGTTCGAGGGCGTGGCCCGAAGCGCAGTCAACTTGCGCTGCGCTCTTACGCAATCGAGGGGATGGCCACGAGGAAGCAGGCGCCTCCGTCGGGCAAGTTAAATGCCTCGACCGTGCCGTCGTGCGCATCGACGACGGACTTCACAATGGCAAGCCCGAGTCCCGTGCCTCCCGTGCCGCGGTTGCGCGACGGGTCGCCTCGATAGAACCGATCGAACAGAAGCTTCGGGTCAGCATCGCCCAAGCCGCAGCCGTCGTCGCGCACGGAGAGGACGGAATTTCCCCGTGCTCCCATGAGCTCAACGGTGATATGCCCGCCTGGCTCGATGAAGCGGCTCGCATTCTCCACCAAGTTGAACACGACCTGCTTCAGCCGGTCGCGGTTGCCGAGCACGTCGGGTGCCTCGCCTATGACCTGGCAATTTGCCTCCCTTTCACGCAAAAGCGGCGAAAGGGAATCCACCACTTCGCGTGCCACCTGTCCCAAATCGACGCGCGAGAACTCGGTCGCGATGTTGCCGTTTTCCAGCCGCTGCAATGCGAGCAGGTCGTTCACCAGGTTCGAAAGGCGGCGGCTCTCCTCCACGATGATGCCTGTGAACTTCTCGCGCATTGCGGGCGGCAGGTCGGGATCCGACAGCATCTCGGCGTTCCCCCGAATCGCGGTGAGCGGGGTGCGCAGCTCGTGTGCCACATCGCTCACAAACGTGCTCTCGCGACTTTCGCGCGAGGCGAGGTTTTCCTGCTGCGTCCGGATAGTCTCGGAAAGCCTGTTCACGCTCACCGTAAGCCGATCGACCTCCTCGATGCGCCCATCGATGGGAATGGTCGTCGGCGCGGGGTCGCCGGTGCGGAAGTCGCGAAGGCGCGCCGCCAAGCGGGTGAGCGGCTCGGAGAGGAAATGCCCAATGAGCAGGCTAAAGGCGAACGTGAATACGGCGACTGGCACCAAAAGGAAGAACGCCAAGGGCCGAAGTCCGAACGCGAAATGCGACACCGTGATTGCGAAGACGGCCGCGAGGATGGCGAACAGCGTTGCTAGAAGCGCGAAATATGTCTGCAGTTGCTTTATTTCTTGAACCTATATCCGTAGCCGCGAACCGTTTCCACGAGGCCGGAATCGTATCCGGCGCTCGAAATCTTATCACGCAACCGCTTGATGTGCGTATCGACCGTTTTCGTTTCCGTGAGGTATTCCCAGCCCCACGCATCGCGCAGCAGGTCCTCGCGGGAAACGACTTTTCCCGCGTTTTTCATCAGCGCCGCGAGCAGCTCGAACTCGCGCGGGGTCAAGTCGATGTCTCCCGCGTCGCCGGTTGCGGTGTGCGCATCCTCGTTCAAGGTGATGCCCCCTGCGGTGATTGTGCTCGAGTTCTTCGCGAAATCCTCGCCCTGGCTGCGGCGCAGGAGGGCGCGAACGCGCGCAATCAGCTCGCGCACGCCGAAGGGCTTGGACAGGTAGTCGTCCCCTCCGATTTCAAGTCCAACGACCTTGTCGAGCTCGCTGTCGCGCGCGGAGAGGAATAGCACGGGGGACGAGGTGTGCGCGCGAAGCCGTCGGCAGAGCTCGTAGCCGTCGATTCCCGGCAGCATGATATCGAGAACGAACAGGTCGTAATCGTTTTTCATCGCGCGGGAAAGGGCGTCCTCGCCGTTGTCGACCACATCGACCGAGAATCCTTCCTTGCGTAGCGCGTACCCGACGAATTCCGTGATGGAGGGTTCGTCGTCGACTACGAGAATGCGTGCGGACGCATCGGGCATGGCATTCCTCCTCGTTGCTGTTGTGGGCGTTTGCAGCCGTCGCCGTTCGCGCACGGGCAGCGCTCGCGGCGTCTTTCCTGGTAGTATTATGCCAGCTACCACTATAGACAATTCGCGTTTGCCATGTGCGGCGAAGGGAGACTGTCAAAATCATGTTACTTGTCATCGATGTGGGGAACACCCAGACCGCCATCGGCGTCTACGAGGGGGAAAGCCTCGATCGCATGTGGCGCGTCGCCACCAACCGCGACCATACCGCCGACGAGCTGCGCGTGAAGCTTCTGCCGCTGCTCCAGTCCGAGAACCTCCAGGCGAGCGACATCACGGGTGCGGCGCTCGCGTCGGTAGTACCCCAGCTCACGGGAGCTTGGACGCGTGCGGTGCAGGATTTGGCGGGCGTTCGCGCCGTTGTATGCTCGGCAAAGACGGCGGGCTCTCTTTTCGACGCAGACTATCCCAACCCGCGCGAGATTGGATCGGATCGCGTGGCCGACGCCGTCGCGGCGCGCGAGCTGTTCGGCGCGCCTGTCATTGTCGTCGACTTCGGCACGGCGACTAACATCGAGGTGGTCGATAAGCAGGGGCGCTTTTTGGGCGGCATCATCGCGCCGGGTGTCCAGACGGGTGCGGCAGCGCTGTTCTCCCACGCCACACGCCTGGCTGCGATCGACCTGATCGATCCCCATCACGCCATCGGGCGCAACACCGAGGAGGCCTTGCAAGCGGGCATCGTCTATGGCGAGGCCGATCGCGCCGACGGGCTTGTGCGCCGTGTGGTCGAGGAGCTCGGATACGACGCCCCAGTCGTCGCGACGGGCGGGCTTGCGCCCCTTATCGCCGGGCACTCGCGTACCATCACCGCCGTCCAGCCCGACTTGACGCTCGTCGGGCTGCGGCTTGTGTATGCTGAATGCACCAAAGCGGGAAATTAAACATCCGAAGGGAAGGGTCGACATGCAAAGTGATATCGAAATCGCACAGGCTGCGCAGCCGCAGCGCATCGACGCGATTGCCGAGAAGGCGGGTATCGACGATAAGTATCTCGAGATGTACGGCAAGTACAAGGCGAAGGTCGACTACAACCTTCTGCGCGATAACGAGCATACGCCGGGCAAGCTCGTGCTCGTGACGGCGATCAACCCCACGCCGGCGGGCGAGGGTAAGACCACCACGACGGTCGGCCTGGCCGATGCGCTCGCGAAGCGCGGCAAGAACGTGATGGTCGCTTTGCGCGAACCGAGCCTGGGCCCCGTGTTCGGCATCAAGGGCGGAGCTGCAGGCGGCGGATATGCCCAGGTCGTTCCTATGGAGGATATCAATCTGCACTTTACTGGTGATTTTCATGCCATCGGTGCTGCGAACAATCTGCTTGCGGCAATGCTTGACGCCCATATCCACAACGGCAACCAGCTCGGCATCGATGTGCGCAAGATTACTTGGAAGCGCGTGGTCGACATGAACGACCGGCAGCTGCGCAACATCGTCGACGGCCTCGGCGGCAAAGCCAACGGTGTGCCCCGCGAGGACGGCTTCGACATCACCGTGGCATCCGAGGTCATGGCGATTTTCTGCTTGGCAACGAGCATTACCGACCTGAAGGAGCGCCTCGGCCGCATCGTGGTGGGCTACACCTTCGACGACCAGCCCGTCACTGCTCACGATCTGCACGCCGAAGGCGCTATGGCCGCGCTGCTCAAAGATGCGCTCAAGCCGAACCTCGTGCAGACGCTCGAGGGCACGCCCGCGTTCATCCACGGCGGCCCCTTCGCCAACATCGCGCACGGATGCAACTCCATCATGGCGACTCAGATGGCCTTGGCGCTTGGTGACTACGCCATCACCGAGGCTGGTTTCGGTGCCGATCTGGGCGCGGAGAAGTTCCTCGACATCAAGTGCCGCCTGACAGGCCTCAAGCCCGACGCCGTGGTCGTGGTGGCCACGGTCCGCGCGCTTAAGAACCACGGTGGTGTGGCGAAAGACGCGCTCAACGAGGAGAACCTCGAGGCGCTCGAGGCGGGCCTTCCCAACCTGCTGCAGCATGTGGAGAACATCACCCAGGTGTTCAACCTGCCCTGCGTGGTCGCGATCAACCGCTTCCCGACCGACACCGAGGCCGAACTGAAGCTCGTCGAGGACAAGTGCCGCGAGCTGGGCGTGAACGTGGCGCTCTCCGAGGTGTGGGCGAAGGGCGGCGAAGGCGGCCTGGCGCTGGCAGACGAGGTCGTGCGCCTGTGCAACGAGGGCGACGAGACCGGCCGCGGCGCCGATACGTTCCAGTTCGCCTACGAGAGCGACCTGAACCTGCGCGAGAAGATCGAGGCCATCGCCACGCGCGTCTATCGCGCCGACGGGGTGGATTTCGATGCCAAGGCGACAAAGGAGCTGGCAAAACTGGAGAAGCTCGGCTTCGGCGATATGCCCGTGTGCATGGCGAAGACCCAGTACAGCTTCAGCGACGACCAGAAGAAGCTTGGCGCGCCGCGCGGGTTCCGCATCACGGTGCGCGACGTCAAGGTGAGCGCCGGCGCCGGGTTCGTGGTGGCTCTCACGGGCAACATCATGACGATGCCGGGCCTGGGCAAATCGCCTGCCGCCTTCAAGATCGACGTCGACGAGACCGGAAAGATCACGGGGCTGTTTTAAAGAAAACCCGCTTCGGCAGCTCTGCGCTCGTGCAGTGGTGCGCGAGCGCTCGCGGCAGCCGTTGCATGCTCGAAACAATGGTGGGTTACCGTACCCAAATCGCCCTATCGGTTTGAGGGCTTGAAACGAGGAAGAGGCTTTGATGGTAGACACCTGTTTCGTTGAAGATCTTGCGTCCGCGGCCCCCGCTCCCGGCGGGGGCGGGGCGTCGGCGTATGTCGGCGCGCTCGCTGCAGCGCTCGCATCCATGGTGGGTAACCTTACGGTGGGGAAGAAGACATATGCCGAGGTCGAGGGCGAAGTCGTGCGCCACCTTGAGGAGCTTAAGGGGCTTCGCTCCCGCCTGATCGAGCTTGTCGACGCCGATGCGCGCGCGTTCGAGCCGCTTGCGGCGGCGTATCGCATGCCGAAGGGCACGCCGGAAGAGCTTTCGGCGAAGCAGGAGGCGATCCAGCGAGCGCTTGTCGGGGCGACCGAGGTGCCGCTTGATATCATGCGCACGGTGGCGCGCGTGGTCGATCATGCCGACTACTTGGCTCACCATGGCAGCCGAATGGCCAGGTCGGATGCGGGGGTTTCGGCCGCGTTCGCCCGAGCGGCGGTCGACGGCGCAAGCTTGAACGTATACATCAACGCGGCTTCGATGGACGACGCTGACAGGGCGCGCCGCGTTCGTGAGGAGGCTTCGGCGATCGCGTCGACGACGCGCGAGCGCTGCGACGAGCTGTTCGATTTCGTCGTCAAGGAAGTTTCATAAATAAGGGCCCTTAAGGGTTAAGGTGGATTATGGCAACGCTTCTCAAAGGAAAACCAGTCGTCGATCATGTGGCGGTCGACCTGCGCAATCGCATCGAGGCGCTCAAATCGCGCGGCGTCGAGCCCACGCTCGCTCTCGTGCGCATGGGGGAGCGCCCCGACGATTTGTCCTACGAGCGCACCGCGAAGA
>ERZ1034984.1409-NODE-1409-length-22735-cov-1786.251808_pt1 | contig 22735 bp, 37 predicted proteins | sample MGYA00520589_ERZ1034984 | MGnify/ENA primary metagenome ERZ1034984 (study PRJEB33766, sample SAMN09781790) | gut metagenome | biome: gut microbiome | host: Homo sapiens | place: Madagascar | study: EMG produced TPA metagenomics assembly of the PRJNA485056... | reverse complement strand
CGAAAAAGTCCTCCTCAATATCAGCGAGGACCAGGTTGATGAACTCTTCACCGCAGAGATTGACTGGGAAAGTATGTCTGAGTTCCTCGACGAAATCAACCACATCTTCATTAATGCAGACATTGAGAGCAGACGTGGAGGGGAGTACAATGGTGTCAATATGTCCGGCATCAAGCTCGACATGGACTGGCAGTACATCGTTGCGAAGGAGCTTTGCAATAGCTCCAATGACGAAGAACTAATGGAAGACATCATTCGGTTCAGAGACAGTGTGCTAAACGACAAGGGAATAGAGAAGATGAGAAGCCTCACTCCTCTTGACTGGTACGAAATCTACACAAGTGCGGTGTAGCCAAACAAGCCCTCTTCGGAGGGTGCAAGTATTAACCAATTAAATTCTTAGATTATGGGTATAGACGAGCAAGTCGAGGAGGAATACGGAGGGACCAACTTCGTCGAGGACGATTTCTGGTGTTCCGCAGGACAATATCGTTAAATTCAAGTTAAAACACCGCAAAGTTGGTATGTTATTCAAAATATTATATTAACTTTGTGGACTAATAAACCAAAAAGATTAGAATTATGGAAAAAGAAATCAAATTGAAGACGAGAGACTGGGAGCGCTTGCTTACACCAGCCCAGCAGTCCAAGTACAAGAACGCAATCCGAATGGGTTACTTCTCCAACTACCACGGACGAGAGTGGAAGCACGAATCGTTCTATGGCGCGTACATCTGGAAGTACCCGAACAGGGTAAAGGTCGTGGAGAGATTCTCAGGACTGCTTGGACACAAGCCAGAGTGGGCGGACGTTACGGACGACAACCTCAGCGACTTGGTGGAGGTGCTCAACGACAACTACTCGCCAAACTCTGTAAAGGTAATCTGTGCGGAGATCAAGTCCGTGCTGAGAACCAACGGAGAGACGAAGGACTTCGAGAGCATCGGATACAGCAAGATACTCAAGGGAAAGAACGTCCCTGCGCAGGCTGTGTACCTCACCGACGAGGAGATAAAGAAGGTGATAGACTACTGCCCTACGACTCCATTGGAGCGATTCGTGCAGAGAATGTTCGTCATCGAGTGCCTTACTGGTGCCAGGGCTAGCGACTGCCTCCGTATCTCCAGTGACAACATCGACGAGAGCGGAAGGATGATCGTCTACGTGGCCCAGAAGCACAAGAAGGAGATTCACGTGCCTATCCACAGATGGCTTCGTCCTTTCCTGGTTGACGGAACGTGCAATACCAAGTACGTCGATGGAACCACAACTAGCTCGTTCAACAGGTGCCTCCGTGACATTTGCAGGAAGTGCAGCATCAACACCCGTGTCAAGGTGTTCACCGCGGGCAAGTACCAGAACGGCGAGAAGTGGGAGTTCGTGTCATCGCACACCGGCAGACGTTCATTCGCCACCAACCTGGCATTGAAGGGAATCCCTGTAGAGCAAATATCGCTACTCATGGGGCACACCAACGGGAACGTTCCAAACATCACCATGACACAACGTTACATTGTCGGAAAGATGTCGATAGACAGCAGCGTGATGAAGGTGTTCGGTGCCTACGACGACCTTCCTGCCACTGAGGAGGATATGGAGGAGTTCGACAAGAAGAACGAAGAAGTTTTAACCAAATAATAGAATTATGCTAGAAGGATTTACAGAGGAAGAGCTGGCTGTATATGCAAAGGAATGCCAGGAGAAATACTCCAAGAAAGAGTGCGAAATTATCAAGAGCGTTCTCACTGGAGGTATCAGCACATACAAGCATCTGATAAGTGAGCTTGAAAAGCTGAACATACAATACGAGTCTGAGATGGACGACTATACCGACAATCTCCCTCCAGACATCATTGAGTGCGTGGTAGAGTCTTTCAAGGAAGACGAGGCGAACGATAAGCATCTTGTACTGGCAGTAAAAGACTGGTTCGCTTATATGGATGCGGCAGAGAAAGCTACGAAAAAGCTTGTTTACACTAACGACAAGGGTCAGATTTCCGACGAGTATGGTGTTCCGCTCAATACAGACGGAGAACACAGGGCGTTCGAGGTTATCAAAGGCGGCAAAGCAGAAGATTAAGCCAAACAGAGGGAGCGCATCTCCCTCTTCCATTATTAACTAAATCAGAAACGAATATGGAAAGAATGAATACAGACCTGCCATACGAGCAGCAGATGATGCCGATCTTGAAGAGATACGACAGCCTCGTCAAGGAGAACAAGGAGTTGAAGTCAACTGTCGAACATCTAACCAATAGATTGGAGAATGCCGAGAAGAAAGCGAAGAATAACCTTATCCGCAAGAACAAGGACCTCGACAAAGAAACGAAGGATCTCAAGCACGCTTATGAAAAAAAGTGTGAAAAGATGGAGTGGATCCAGAAGGAACTTGAGGAATACCTACTAAGTCTTGGAGTCGAGCTTCCAGAACATCGCACTATCACGGCAATCGTCAAGATGATAGTGAAAATTTAGCCCCACTTAGCCAAACCGAGGGAGTTCGCTCCCTTCCATTAATAACCAAGCCCTACGCAACACGGTCAAGCGATAAGAATATGACAACAGAGAATTTAGTTACAGCCAGGAATAAGGTAGAGAATGTATATGAGCTGATCAATGACCTGGTTAGTAATCATAGCATTGATATGCTTGACTTGGCATACCCAAAGAACGATGGAAAGCAAGACGCTGGCGCTGTCGCAGAAATGATGCTGCTCCGCCAAAGTGCGAACAGCCTGTCTGAAGTTTGCAGCTTCCTTGTCGATAGACTCACGGATGCTATTGGAGACGAAAATGAAGTAAAATAATAACCATTCGGCCCTAGGCGCATTACGGTTAAGCGCAGACAATATGAAGAAATTTAATATCATCAACAATATCGTTGATACAGAAGTATTTCAAAAAGAGTTCATGGCAGATATTCCGCAAGCTACATTCTCTGAGAAGAATGGAGAGAACTTTATCTATGTAGATGATAAATTTGAAAACGAAGTAGAAAACTATCTAAAGAAGAAATGTGTTCGTTTTATCCCTATGACGGAGAAGCAAATTGAATACGAGGGATATAATGTTACTGTAAGCGAAGATAGCAGTTTTTATTATATTGATTTTAACTCAGGCGCAGGTGAAGCTGTGTACGAAAAAGCAGATTGGACGCTCGATGATGCTTTGAAAGACCAGCTTAATTTAGATAAAGAGTAATAACATCTAAGCCCTATCGCATCACGGTGAAGCGAAAAGAATATGGAGAATATATTAGAAAAGACGGTGAAGGAAAATGGAAATATCGACTTAAACGAATTAAGTTGGAAGCAGGTCGTTGCACTCCTGAACGCCTGGGATTCCAGCTTCGCAAGAAATGAGAACACGTCGTTCTCGGAGATGGTGAAGCGATGCTATAAATCACGTCCATGGCATGAGAATGCGAATATTATATATTTGCATCGAGATAACAAGAAAACTACCATCCTCCCTCACGCCTGTTACAACCTCGACGAAGCAGAGGAAAACATGATATTTAATTTGCTCAAAAAGCAATTAAATTGAATCTCTACGGATGCAGTAGAACGAAAAAGCCCCGACCTAAGCCGGGGCTACCACAGACCATTACAGTCTGACATCTACGATAGTAGAAATTTGCTCTTTATGAGCGTTTAAATCCGCAGACTTCAAGAAGCCTGACCGTCAACGGAAGTATATTTTTATTTCTATTCCATAAAGGTTCGATTAGTCTTCCGAAGACATGTGCAAAGATAGTGGATTTATTTCAGAAAACAATATTTCTTCAACAACAATTAACGAATTTAACTTATATGTACAAAGTCATAAGTACAGAACATCATTTTTATCCTCACGTCGTGCTAGAATTGCAGGATACCGCCACCAAAGAGACAAAGTGGTGGTGCTACGCTGACTTTCATGACGAGGACCTGTGCAAGGAGCTTGGGGTTGAGGACCTTACCGGTTGTACCCTTGACAAACAGCCAATCCATGGAACCTGGATATCCAAGGAGGATATAGGGCATCTGTAATCACAGATTCTAACACGCAAATAGCCGCTTATCCACTTGCAGATAGGCGGCTTTTTACACAAAATCGACCAAAATCGGGTGAAAAACACAAATTCAACTGTTAATAATTCTAAACAACGTTAAATATTATTCTAGTGAGATTGCTGAATAATTTTCTAAAAACATTCAAAAACTTTCAAAAGCTATAAACATTTTTTACCTTTTTGAACAAATTCTAATTAACACTTCAAATTCGTAATTTGCTTGTTTGCAGGAAATTACGTACCTTTGCCAACGCTTATTAGTAGTTGCGCACTAATGGCGGACATTAACAAGTTTATCAGAAAGAGATTTATCTCTACAAGATAACCCTATCCAAAGTTCGGAGCGCAACACGAACGGAGGATAGGGTATTTTTATTCCCCCTTTTCCTCAGTTAAAAAGTAGTCTTGGTGGCTTGTCGGCTAAATACACTCGGCCACACAGACTTTAAACCCACGTCACAAGAGGATGCACGGTGACACCGCAGGAACTGAAGGCAGAAGGCGGGCAGGGCTGGGCGTACCCAGAAAGCTGCTTAGATTAGGTGCTGTACGATTTGGCAACCGATCCGACCGAAGGGGCTCATTATACTGGGTTCATGTAACTTCGAGTGGAATATTCCTACCAAGCTCTCATCGTTTCAATGACTGATGGGGGTAAGGGGGGAACCACTCTCTCAGAGGTCTATTTCCTGTTTCATATAACCTTTTTAAAAAAGAAAATATTAATTTAAAATAAGTAAACTAGTGGATAATTTTTAATATTTAAATAATATGAGTGTAAAAAACATTATTTTGGCATCAGTACTCGCAATAGTAGTACTCGCCGCAGGTTCAGTTATCGGTTGTTATTTCCATTACAACAACCAGGAAATCTCACTTCGCCAGCAGTCAGAGGCTCAGCGTGGCAAGATTGAGGGTGTTCACGACAAGATGTGGAAGGTTCTTCAGCAGAAGGCACAGGTTACGGATGAGTACAAGTCCGCATTCGAGTCCATCTATCCGAAACTTATCGAGGGCAGATACTCAAAGGGAGACGGCTCGCTTATGAAGTGGATCAAGGAAAGTAATCCTAACTTCGACGTTTCGCTATACAAGGACCTCATGCAGTCCATAGAGATTCAGCGCTCCGAGTTTCAGACATCACAGGAGAGAATGCTCGATATCATCCGTGAGCACGAGACGCTCGTGAAGACATATCCGGCAAAATGGTTCATCTCCGATACGAAACCTATCGAATACAAGGTTATCTCCTCATCCAAGACAAAGATGATCATGCAGCTTGGAGAGGATAACGACGTAGACCTGTTCAAGAAATAACGGCTTATGGAAATATTCATATTTCTAATCCCATTCGTTGTTGCTGCTTTCCTGTTGATTTTCTTCAGGAAGCAGACCACCTGGTGGGAATACGCAGTACTCATTGTTCCATCCATCCTCATAGGTATCCTCATGGAGTTCGTGTTCAAACAGTCAAATGCTGCTGACACGGAGTATCTCGGAAGCTACGTTACAAGAATCCGCCATTACGATGCCTGGAATGAGTACATACACCGCACGTGTACAAGGACCGTTGGAAGCGGAGAGCATCAACGTACGAAAACGTATGATTGCTCGTACGTAGACTATCACCCTGAACGTTGGACTTATTTCGATGCTAGGAACAAGGAAGAATACTTCATGACCGACAACGAGTTTAATGTAGTCAGAAAGATTCTTGGAACCCATAGCGTGTTCATTGATATGCACAGGGATTACTACACTAAGGATGGTGATGCACAGGAATGGGCGTGGGATGGTTCCATCGAAAACTCATACGCATTATCCTCGGAGCATGATTACAAGAATAAAGTGAAAGCCTCACGTTCTATTTTCAAGTTTGAGGATATTGATTATCAGCAGGCGCGAAAGCTTGGACTGTTCGAGTATCCTGATATCGTTCTTTACGACCAGAATCCTGTGCTCGGACTGAAGATCCCGAAGAATCAGGAGAAGGCGATGAGGTGGCTGAACGGATACTATGGCGAGCGGAAGCAGTTTAGGGTGTTCGTCCTGTTCTTTATGAACAAGCCGGAAGAAATAGTTGAAAAACAACGTTCATACTGGCAGGGCGGCAACAAGAATGAGCTTGTCGTGTGCGTCGGTATTGACAAAAATAAGAATGTTAAGTGGTGCAACGCATTTTCATGGTGTGATAGCCCGGTCGTAGGCGTTAAGAGTAGAGACTGGTTTATGAGCAATCCTGTAAATCTCGAAAAGTACGCCGAGTACATCGGTCCGATTGTAGAAAAGGAATGGCATAGAAAGAAGTTCGAGGATTTCGATTACCTTACCGTTGAACTTACCGACGTACAGTACTGGACCATCATTATTCTCTTGCTGATATTCAATATCGGAATGAGCTTCTGGATTGTAACCAATAATTATAAAAACGATTTGTAGCGTATGAAAGAAAGATTAAAAATGATTTTCGACCGCATCAGCATCTTTGTCGTGTGCATTGTCATCGGGCTATGCTTCTGTATTGTGGAAGCCTTTCTTGGAAACTGGGGCATGTTCGCTGATTGTGCCGTCATGACTTTCCTCATTACTGAAGTCTACTACACCCTCCGCTGCAACGAGAAGCTTAAAATAGAGCTGATAGAGGCAAAGGAGAAGCTGAAGGATGCGGAGAGTGAACTGGAATCAGCCCATCTAGAGATTGCCAAAAAGAGCATGTTCGTAAACATATATACACTACTGATGGTGCTGTGGCGGGAAAGATGGAAATGCGAACGCGCAAAGGTCAATTACTGCAAGCGCAAGATAACATCGAGACAGCTTGTTGAAGCGATGAATCATGAAGAGAAGGAGGAATCTGAGATTTCCGAAAAAATCATTGAGCTTGACAAGGAGCTTGATGAATTCTACAAATAGATACTTGTCATAAAACAACTTTCCCAACGCCATTTTACTGATGGTGTTGGGATTTTTCTATGTTAACCGTTCAGATAGTCGATGACTTTTCTGTTCGCCTCGTCTATCTTCTTGTTATCGAACAGAATGTACCGGTCTGTTGTGGTGCTATCCCACTCGCTGTGCCCGAGAGCCTTGCCTATTGTCTCCTTCGGTATGTCAAGCTCGGCAGCTATCGTGGCCCAGCTTCTTCTAGCTGTGTACCAAACGATGTCTGGGTGGAGTGGAGTGACCTCCTTCTTGATGAGCGCACCACGCTTGTTCTTCTTGTACTCAACCTTTCCGACCCTTTTCAGGTAGTCGTTGATTGTCCGGCGAAAACTTTCCTCCTTGGTTCCATCATCAAGTATTGAGAGCAGGTGCTCCTTGCCTCTATACTTCTCTATTATCTCCATTGCCTCCGGCTCAACCTTGATGTCATACAGTCGTGATGTCTTGTTTCTCCTATATTGGATTCTGCCTTTCTTGATGCAGTCGGCAGGCAGCTCAAGCAAGTCGCTGATGTTTATCCCTATCAGGTAGAATCCGAGCATGAACAAATCGCGATACTTCTCCATGAAAGGCTCCAGTGGGAAATCACGATACTCCCTCATCTCCCTTGCGTTCAAATACAGGTATCTCTGCCTCTCACTCGCTATCTTGAACTTTCTGAATGGGTATTTGGTCGTTATTTCGTTGTCTATGCCCCAATTAAACACCGTGCGTATGTTTCTTAGGTCTATGGCGATTCCGTTTGTCATACGCCCTCTTTTGAGCTCGTGAGCCAGGAAGCACTCTAGCCAGTTCCTGTCGACGGTATCGAAAGTGCAATCCTTGTCGTATGCGGCGATTCTCGTCATCGTTCGCTCGTATATCTCCTGCGTGCTCTTCTTCGGCTTTGTCTTGACGAACTCACCGAAGTAATGGAGTAGGTTCTTCGGTGCCTCCATCTCGCCGCCTGCGATGATCGCCTTTATTGCGTCCTTCATCTGTGCGGACGGAATCTCAGTGTGCGTCATCATGTACTCCTCTATCGAGGTGTAGTACTTGGCCAGCATACCCGTCTTCGCCTTCCAGTTTCTGACAGTCCTAGGCACGTCCAGTCCTGTGAACTTGACATCGCAGTCGATTCCGGTGCTCACCTGGAATCTCTTTCCCCTGAATGTGATGATGAAGAATACCTTCCGTGACTTCATCTCAACGTAAGTCTTAATGCTACTCATAATCTACTCACAGTTTATTTACTCACAACTCACAGCTTACTCACACATTACTCACAGTCGAACCATCTAAAAACCCTCAAAACCGCAACAAAATAGCTTATTTTGGTAAATCGGAGATGGTTTGAGTAATACGAATAAAAGGTGTCAAAAACCATAAGTATCTGATTTTTAACACCTTTCCTTCCGAGCGAGATACGGGAATCGAACCCGCCTCCCAGGCTTGGGAAGCCATTTTGCTCGTTTCCTAAAGTGCTATGAATCTTACATTTAATTATTTTGATATTTTGCTACTCACAGGTTACTCACGGATTTTCTACTTGTCAGTATCGAATCTGAGTCCTTCTTTCGCCTCCTCTGGAGATGACACCATCTTTCGTATAATGAAGTGGATGCACTTGTCGTACTCAGCTATCGTTACAAATTCCCATCCCCTCTTTGACATATAGTTCAAGATGTCGATGAGATTGTTGAACTCTATCTTCTTTCCGTTCTCATCACGTAAATACCTCTTGTCTTTGCTCTCTCCCCATTCTAACTCTATCCTTATTTTCATTGCGAGGTTGTATGAGCCATTTATTGTGCAGTAGTACGGATATTTCTCCTGTGCACTGCACGCTAGGGTTGATAGTGCGAACATCGCCGCAAGTAATACCTTTCTCATAATAATATGTATTAATAGTTAATAATCAAATTACATTGGGGTGCTGATGATTCTCTTCACCCAGCACTTGCCTTTCTTATTTATAAGGTGGCGTTTATAAGAAGAATGCTCGCTTCTCCTAAGGCTTTTCTTGTTCCTCTTCTCGTAAGGTGTCAAGTTGTCCCTTATGTATTTGTCTTCGAGCTTGTTCTTCGACTTTATACGTGGTTTCCTTCTTTTAGGCGCAGGAACATTTCTGCTCTTGTCGACATCAAGTCCTTTCCACCTTGCGTATGCGACCCTCCGCAAATCCATTTCGTCCGCGAAAGGTATCTCGTTACGCAGCTCGTTATATATAGACAGGTAGGACTTCATATCAAATTGCCTTTAATGACCCTAGAACTTTGAACACCTTAGTTATCGCCTCCTTCGGTATCTCCTGATCCTCGAACTCCTCGTTGTATGCGTGGAGGGTGAAGTGAGCATCGTCAGAACCCTTGCGAACTATCTTGACCGTCCGCAGGTCGTTCGTAGTCATTATGGCATACACCTCATTCATAGGGAGGAAGCTCTGCCAGTCCTCGACAGACTTCAAGGCGATGATGTCACCATTGCTTATGACTGGCTTCATGCTGTCTCCAGATGCCCTGCACCAGAAGTCCGCCTTCTCGTAGCCTGGTATGGAGATGAACTTGGTCGGCACGTTCGGAGTATCATTGTACATCTCCTCGTAGCCGAGGGCAAACTCAACGTCGTAGAAAGGGACACCAAGCATAGGTTGCATAGTCTCTTTCCCATTAATCGGTTCGCCTATGTACTTATCCCCGGCTCCAGTTTCAAGCCAGTCCTTGTTGACCCCGATGGAATCACATATAAGTCTGTAATCCCTAGACGTGATAGGAACCTTTCCGTTTAGCTTTCGACTCAGATTAGAGGAGTTCATTCCAACTTTCAGAGCAAAAGCATTACTCGTCAGCCCGCTATCAGCAATTACGGATTTGATTCTTGTAATGATGTCGTCCATAATTCCTTAATTTTAGTTTCAAATATGTAACTAAAACCGAGAAAAGTGTTAAATACTGCATAATGTCCTACATTTCTTGCGTTTAAATTTGCGTATGTCGGACATTTGTTGTACTTTTGCACTTGTGATTCGGTTAAAGCAACAAAGCAATACCGACACAAACGGAGGGCTAAAGCGACCGAAAGTGCGTTATCTTACATTCACACTGCAAAGATACAAACTTTTTCGCTTCCCTCCAAATATAATATGTTAAAATTAAAGCAAGCAAGATGAAAAAGTTGACAAAGACGGACATTTTGAACATTAAGCCTGGAAAATTCGAGGTTTTTGTTCTCGATTCGGCGAAAGCTCTACTGTCTGGTCGTCAATACGCTTATCAGATTGGTAATACAGAGCCGCCTGATGGCGTGGCGAGATACAGAACCAAGGCGAACTTTAAGAATCGAACGTTGGTGGTAGAAGCTATACCTGTTTAGTTGCGTTTAAAAGTGAAACAATATGGAAGAAATTATCAAACTCGGAAGAACCGATACGATGACATCTTTGGAGATAGCAGAGATAACGAACAAGCAGCATAAAGATGTTATGCGCTCCATTAGAAATATGGAGGTAGCTTGGGAGAAAGTTAACGGGCGCAAGTTTGCGCTGGTTGATTACACAGACCAGAAAGGCGAGAAAAGACCTTGCTATCAGTTGACAAAAACAGAATGCCTCTACATTGCAACAAAGTTCAATGACGAGGCAAGAGCGAAACTTGTTCTTCGTTGGGAAGAGCTGGAAAAGAAAGAGCGATACCAAGTCCCTCAATCTTTCTCTGAGGCTCTCATGCTTGCAGCAAAGCAGCAGGAGAAGATAGAACAGCAGCAGCTTGCTCTCGAATCAAAGAATGAAGAGATTGTTCAACTCTCGGCTACAATTACCGAGATGCAGCCAAAGGTTAGCTATGTTGATACAATCCTTTCGAGCAAGGAGACCGTTACGACGACACAGATTGCTCAAGACTACGGTCAGTCAGCAAAGGCGTTCAATATCTTGCTAAGAAACTTCAGTGTTCAACGTAAAGTTGGCGGTCAGTGGATTCTTTACGCAAAGTATCTCCCTTGTGGCTATGTTCAGTCAGAAACAGTTTCTATCACTCATCGTGACGGCAGTGCGGGTTCTGTAATGCACACAAAGTGGACGCAGAAAGGAAGGCTGTTTCTCTATGACGAGTTGAAGAAACACGATATTCTTCCTTTGATAGAGCAGAAATAACCTATGCCACCTCGCAAGCTCGGTATCAACGTCGTGGAGAAAGTCCTCACGATGAAGGAAGCGGACCAGGAGTTCCTTACCAACAAGTCGATCCTGGCATACCTCGGTGGAGTCTCAAAGGACTTCGTGAAGAACCTTCGGGAGAGCGGTCAGCTTCACTTCTACAAGGTGAACAACACCATCTTCTACAAGGTGTCCGATGTAAGGAGGCTCATCGAGAAGAACAAGGTAATATAGGTTACTAGTTTCCCATATATAATGTTATAGATTTTAAAATTAAGGCTACAATTTTGATTTGTTTCATGTAAGCCCGTGATGGGTAGGTGTGTTTTTTATAGTTTATCAGTTTTCAGTTATTGGGAAATAGTAGATATTTCTTCATCTGTTGCCAAGGCGTTGGCGCAGTGCCAGGTATCGTAACATGCCTGGCACAACTGGGCCATTAGCTCAACGGATAGAGCACAAGTTTCCTAAACTTGGGATGGCGGTTCGATTCCACCATGGCCTACAACTTGAAAGGATGATAGTTCTTTGACATATTGGACAGAAGACACATAAAGTGTTTAGTGTACGTGTAAGAATGTGTTTGGCGAGACTAACAATCCATGACCCACTCACGGGAACGCACGTAGCACGGAAGACCAGTTAACAGATTTACTCTTTTATAAATTTCCCATCCGCCGAACTGCCACGGAACGAAGAATTGTCGTGGTAAGCGGCGGATCAATGAGAAGAAGATGTAAATCTCTGGCCGAAGGTGCCTGGACCTATAACCCCGGCACCGGAGAGTCAAAGAACCCTATGGCCATGCAAGTCCACCATCGAGAATGGTTGGCGTTGGCAAGCCTCTTATATTATATATAAGGTGTAGAATACATAGACTTGTAGGTTCTTGCTAATTCAGATAAAAGAGGCCTGTAGTGTCAAGTGATGCACGCCGATAACTTTATGATACCAATCTTATCATCGGAAGTGGTTGTTCGCTCAGCCCTGGCCTCCAACTTTAATTACAACGTCATAACAATGAAGTATAGGTGTATTAAGTTTTGTATATAGGAACAAGCCATCGGTTCGTGAGAATAGGTGGTTACATTCCCCGGTAGCTCAGTAGTAGAGCGGCTGATGTTTAATCAGTGGCGCCGATGGTGCGAATCCATCCTGGGGAGCCACAAATGTTGGCTTTCATTGTATATAATTAGTTAGTTAGAATAATTGGAAATGATTTTTTTGGACTCTTTTAGTAGGTTGTGAGCCTGAGAAGGCAAGCTCCTTACGCTTTAACGTAATTTTAATAATCTTCCGCTTGGTCCGTGAGGATAAAGCGGTTTTTGAATATGATAAGCTCTTTTCATCTCAATATAAAGCAATTATTCATTCAGAGTTGAGGTTAGTAGTTTAATGGAAGAATAGCGTGACACGCTGAATGCAGGTTCGAGTCCTGCCTAGCCTCCTGCTCATTATTGAAATATTTAATGGTTATTTTATGTACATAGGCTAAGTTTTTAAGTTTATTCCCTCTGAGACTTGTGAAAGCAGTAGGAGGTCTTTACATCGCGGCGTGGAGAAGTGGTTAACTCGCAAGGGTCATAGCCTTGAGAACGCAGGTCCGAACCCTGCCGCCGCAACGGTAAATAGTGGTAAGTTTTCTAATTTATTAAGTTTTAGTCAAATACATTTGTACCCCCTCTCGGTTCGGGAGAATAGAGAGGACATTTGGGTTGGCAGCATGTTGGCGTATGTGCCTTGGTTGTTCGTGAAGGTTAGATTCTGAACGCCGTCCAAGGAGCCCTAGGTTCGAATCCTAGCCTTCCTACTAGATTCTTGTAATCTTTCTGTAATATATTTAATTGGTTTGAAACTCCTGGAGCGAGGTGATCAAGTTCGCCTCCTCCAGTTTTTGTTTAAAGATGCCATATAAAAATTAAGCATAAGGTTAACTAACACACGTGTCACCGCTCCTGCCTTGCGTGTGGGCGACAAAAGGGAGCGGTTTTAATAGGTATGAAGGTAAAAAAGACTATAAAAATAGACAAGTCGAACATCGAGGAGATAAGTTCCCTTGAATGTGTCGAGAGGTATGAGCAATGGCAGGACGGTACGCTGATGGTCTACCTGAAGCCAGAGTGCACAAACGGAAGGCGAACGCTGGCCACTGGCGACTACCTTTGCCAGTTCGGAAACGGAATGTGGCAAAGGTTCGGTGTCGAGGCTCTCAACAGGACGTTCATGAACCCGGCGAAGGAGGCGGGCAGTCAATGGTAAGAGTAATTCAGTCAAAGGTAAAGTACGATGGGATGGCGTTCGACTCTAGGGAGGAACTTGGATTCTATCTTGAGCTTCTCAACACACCAGGGATAAGCTGTATACACCGGCAGACTCAGTTTACGCTCATTCCAAAGCAGGAGCAGATGGTCGTCAAGCACTTGAAGACGAAGGACAAGCTGGTGAGCAGGATCCTGGAGAGACCTGTTCAATATCACGCAGATTTCGTCTATAGGCTCAATGACATCATCGTAATCTGTGATGTGAAGTCACAATATACCGCAGGCTTCCGAGAGTTCGCCATCATACGAAAGCTGATGGTGCGCAAGATTATCAAGCACAATGAGAAACGACATCACGGAGTGCCAAAGGTTGTATTCCTTGAGGCTATTGTCAGAACGCTTCCCAGGAAAAGCGGAGGCGGTGTCGAAGTGAAGTATAATTACAAACCGATGATAGAGAATGAAGATAATAGTAATATCTTTCGTACTGACAGCTATGATGTTCATGGCTGTGGTACTATTAGTTTCGCTGATCAATAAATTAATTGGCAATGGATAAACTCAAGAAGCATAACAATAAGCTGTTGGTTAAAAACAATAGAAGGAAGTCTTTTATGAACAGCAGTATTTGGAACATGATTCCAGAAGACATCAAGCAGAAGTTCGAGAAGAATGACACGTCAAAGTTCGAGGACCTGCTTGCCGACATAGACAACGAAAATGTAGTTTAATTTCGTATTAATCATAAAAATAGTAAAAATTATGGCAAAGGAAAAGATTAAGGTGAGTGTCATCATCGACAAGGAAGCAGTGAAGAAGCTGGCTTTCTCACTGTCAAAGACACCAGATGAGTATCGTGAGGTTGAGAAGATTCTCAATGATAACGAAGAGGTTATTCGTGACAATACCGAGGAGACGGACGAGAAGGTCATTGCGGACGGAAACAGATTATTCTCCGAGGTCGCTCTCGACACCATCATTCGCAACAACAAGGACTTGATCATGTTCAAGAACGCTGAGAAGGCTTGCGAGGATGTTGATGCTATCAAGGCTAAGGTGAAGAAGTTGTTCGAGAGGTTGATGACTGGCTCAGACAAGGGTGATGGCAACGATGCCTGCACCATGAAGGGCGTGAAGCTCACAAAGGAGCAGGCGAAAGACATCATGGAGAAGCTAGGTTCAATGTTCGAGGAGGAGTAGATATGACAGACGCAAAGATACCATTGTCATACGGAAAGGAGTATGATAACCCAGAGGAGCGCAAGAACTTCCTTGCAGACAATGCGGACGACATTGAGGAGATGTGCTATACCAAGCGTTTCGACTCAGATACTCTGTTGAAGAAAAAAGACAAATACATCTTCGCAACATCAAAGGTGTCCGACATCGAGGAGCAAATCAAGGAGTTCCGTGACGAGAAGAAGGCGGAGTTGAAACCTTACAAGGAAGAGGCTACCAAGCTTCTTTCGGAAATCAAGCAGAAGGGTTGCACGGTCACAGAGAAGTGTTTCAAGTTCGTTGACCGTGACACTCGCATGGTTGGCTACTACAACAGCGAAGGAGACCTCGTATCATCGAGACCTGCGACACGTGACGAGCTTCCTGCTAACGTGTTCTCGCTACAAAGAGACGCTAAGGAGGCATAATATTTCAAACAATTAAAATTCCAAACAAATGAATACTGAAAAAATGAACATTAATGTAGAGCAAGGAACTAGTGAATTGGTGATTCGTGAGTTAAGTAGCGAGAATCCGCAAGTACTCCCGGTTCTTGAGCCATTGAAGCTCGATATTTGCTGTTCTATCACAGCACTTTACGCATTCCTGGAGAAACGTTGGGGTATGGAACAAATCGACAAGGAACATACGCACATCATCGTCGATCGTGATAATCTCAATGTCACTCTTGTATGCAACGAGAACGATGAGCGTAAAAAGCAGGTTCTCGCAGCCAAGATTCAACTCGCACGCCAGTTCAAGGAGTTTCATATCAATGATGGATACGTATGGAGGCCTATCGACCTCGGAAACTTCTTCCGCTTGTCTCGCTCGTACTTCGAGAGCCGTGAGTCAAATATGAGCCTCGTTACTCTTCTGAAGTCGTTCTCGGCAAAGGTTGACACTACCATCAAGCGTGAATACGCAGACAATGGAGCTGTCACAGACAATTACGAAAAAGCTGTCGACTCAAATCTTCCTAAGTCTTTTAAGATTAGGATTCCTATTTTCAAGGGAGCACCTGCCGAGTCCATTGAGATTGAGACTATCGCCACGATCGAGGGAAAAGTAGCTTTATTGCAGCTTATCTCTTCCGATGCAGAATGTATCATCGAGGAATCCCGAGATAATCTGATCAATACGGAGCTGGAAAAGATTTCCAAGCTCTGCCCTGAGATTCCTATCATAGAAGTTTAGTATGTATGAGTAGAATCGCACAGATTATCGAGTCCATGCCTCCAGACGAGCAGAAGGCAGTGAAGTCTCTTCGAGAGAAACACGCCCTGCTCATGGAGCTTGACAGAAAGAATGTTATCCCTCGACTGATGGGGAAGGCAGTGCTGCTGAACTATCTCGAAGGCGAGGGAAGAAGATTGGACGATGTTCCGCATTACTACCGAGTCCCCGATGGAAAGGGTGGGTATAAAGATAAGGAAACATTTTTCGTATATAATTCAAGTTATAGAATATAAATATGTATCAAGGTCATTCCGTATTCTACAAGAAGTCCTGCCGTGATTGCCTAAGGTTTGGACTATGCGACAACCCGAAGGCAACAAACGACGGTAGCTATTGCTGCAATATGTGGGAATGGCGATATGAGTAAGTAAACAACAAAGTTGAAACAATGACAACACAAGTTACAACACAACAGCAGAATATGTCGCTCGGTGAGCTTATGCACTCACCTGCGGTTATCGGTAAGCTGAATGAGGTTTGGAACAGCCCTCAGATGGCGAACAGCTTTATGAGTTCGGTTATCTCTGTGGCAAACGGAAATCCTCAGCTTCGAAAGGCAGCACCAATGAGTATCATCGGTGCGGCTATGGTGGCTGCAACTATGCAGCTTCAAGTTATCCCGACTCTCGGACAGTGTTACATAATACCTTATGGTAGCAAGGCCCAATTTCAGATTGGTTACATCGGGCTACTCCAACTGTGCCAACGAAGCGGTCAATTCAAGAAGATTCTCGCCGCTCCAGTACACGAAGGAGAGTATATTTCTGGTGATGAGTTCGATGAGGATTATGTTTTCGACAAGACCAGGCGCACTTCCGACAAGGTTATCGGCTATATGGCGAAATTCGAGCTTCTGAATGGTTTCGTCAAGATTGCGTATTGGGACATCGACAAGGTTAAGGCGCACGCACAGAAGTTCTCGCAGGCTTTCCGTGCAGGTTATAACTCGCCTTGGAAGTCCGACTTCGATGCTATGGCGCAAAAGACTGTTCTCAAGTCTATCTTGAAGTATGCTCCGAAGTCAATCGAGATGCAGAACGCCGTCACCTTCGACCAGGCAGTTGTCAATACCAACGTCTCTGATGTTCAAGACTTGGATATTGATGCTTTTGCTCCAGAGTATGTTGATAACATCGAAAGCGATAAGAAAGAAAATATTGCTGCAAAGGCTGCCGAAGCTGCCAAGGTTGATGCTGCCAAGAAGGAGGAAAAGAAATGATTACCGACAATGTAGAGCAGCGTAGCTTGCAATGGTACAGAAATAGGGTAGGTTGCATAACTGGTTCTAAGGTTGCCGACATCATGAAGTCGGGTCGCAAGAAAGATGAAGCTTTCTCAGATACAGCCAAATCGTATCTTTACCAAATCGCAGGTGAACGTCTTTTCAATCCCGATTTCTTGAATGATGATGATATTTTTCAAGATTACATCGACCAAGTTTCCGTGAATACCAAGGCTATGCAGTGGGGTGCTGATATGGAAGACCAAGCAAAGGCTTGTTTTGTTCAACTCAACGAGGGTGTAGAGATTGCGGAAGTTTCTTCTTGTAAGCACGACACAATCCCTTTCTTCGCTGCCTCTCCTGATGGTGCAATCTATAGCCGTGATGGTGGCGATATTAAGATTATTGAGGTTAAATGCCCTAACATTAATACTTATATGAAGTACCGCACGCTTATCCACGATGCTGCATCGCTCAAAGAAGTTGAACCTAAGTATTACTGGCAGATGATGGCAGAAATGAGTTGTACTGGTGCTTCTAGTGGCATCTTCATTACATACTGCCCTTGGTTATCTAAGCCTATTCATTGGGCTGAGATTGAGAGAAATGGAGACGATGTAATGCTTATGGAAGCTAGGGTTATGTTGGCAAACGAGTTTATTGACGAAATTATTAATAAGTAATAATGGAAATTCAAGGAAAAGTTATTGCCGTTTTACCTGAAAGAAGCGGCGTCTCTGCAAGAGGTGAGTGGAAGTCTCAGACTTATGTAATAGAAACACAAGAGCAATATCCTAAGAAGATGGCTTTTGATGTTTTTGGCGCGGATAGAATTGCTAGTTTTAGCATTCATTCCGGTGAGGTTATTAACGTTAGCTTTGATATTGATGCACATGAATATCAGGGCAGATATTTTAATCAGATTCGTGCTTGGAATGTTACTAAGGTGTCACAACAAGCTACTGCACAAGCACCAGCAGGGGTAGCACAACCATCTGCACCTTACACTCCACCTGCACAACCGCAGCAGCCACAATCTACTGCTCCATCATCTGACCCAGATGATTTACCATTCTAGCGTAGAGTTAATCAAACTAACATTCAACGCTTATGTGGTTCAATCTGAAAAATGTGTTTGAACTGGAAAAGTTTAGAGCAAAAGTAACCGAATTGGAGAACAAATGTGCTATGGTAGAACTAAAAGAGAAGCGTGGGCGTTCATTAAATCAGAATGCCTACCTTCATTTACTTCTATCTGCCTTTGCGCTTCAATACGGCTACACTCTAGACGAAGTTAAGACGCATTTCTATAAGCTAGTAGTGAACAAAGATATATTCCTCAGAGAAGGGATTGATAAATTCACAGGAGAATGCTATAAGTATCTTCGTTCTTCTGCTGACCTTACGAAAGACGAAATGAGCAAATCAATTTCTGATTTTAAATCGTGGACAAAAGAAGAAGCTGGATTTGATTTTCCCGATTCTGATGAATATATCGCACTACTGCATATTCAGCATGATATAGAAAGACAACAAAATTACATACAATAGCTTATGATGTTACCAACTAACATACGTCAGAAGTCTAGCGAATTGTTCCCTAATGACGCAGAGAAACAGAGAATATTCCTTATGGGTGCTGCATTTTCGTTAGGAAACGATTTGTCGGATTTCGAGATTACTACAGAGCAAAAACAAGAAGAATATTATCCTTGCAAAGAAGCTCTTGAAATGTGGCTTGCATATAAGAAAGAAAAACGTCAGACTTACAAGCCACGTGGGTTAGAAGCTCTTAAAAAGAAACTTCTACAGTTGTCAAACGGAAATCCCGAATACGCAAAGGTTATCGTTGAGCATTCTATGGGAAACAACTATTCCGGGTTGTACGCTCCTAAAAACAATGGTGTAAACAGTTATGAACAACAGCAACGAACTTTCAACAAAATTAGTTCAATCCTTGCCGACTGAATGCAGCCAAGCGGTAGCAAAATATGGCAAACAATATGCGCTATTTTTGGATAAATATCCTACTCTGCAAAATCGAACAGATGCAATTACATCTGTATATGATTCTGTCGCTAGAGGCGGTATGTCCTTTGTTGAGATTGATAAGTACTTCAAAGATGGTGCAAGCGAGTTCTGGATTAAGATGATGCTAATCGACTTGTTCATGGTTATTGGTGCTATCGACTCAACTACTCCTTATCAGTTCAAGGCTATCGCTCAGCGTATCAGGCAAGAATACTATCACCTTACGCCTAGTGAACTAACTAGATTCTTCTACGAGTTTTCTATGGGTGAGAATGGAGAAATCTATGTAGGAAAGACAGTGAATCCTCAAAAACTTTTTATTGCTCTCGAAAAATACATGTGTAAGCTTTATGAAAAGAGAGCTGAAATTTATTCTCAAAAGTTAGCTGAGAAACAAAAGAAAGAAGATGAGGAATCTAGAAGAAAAGCAATATCCTACGAAGAACATTGCCGCTTAAAGGGTGTTGATATTGAAAAATCGCCTCTTGAAAAGCTAAAGCAAAAGCTTGAAAAAGAATCAAAACGAGACAAAAATGGCAGACGTAAGTAAAATGGCAGAGGAATGGCTCAGTGAGCACCCTAATGCGACAAAGAAAGAAATATGGATGGCTGGTTATTGGAAATCTACCGATAACTGGTGTAACCGAACCAAGTAAATTTTAGAATTGAAAACGAATTAATATATAGATAAACATGAGTCATTTTTTAACATTGGTAATTGGTGATGAGCCTGAGAAGCAACTCGCCAAATATGATGAAAATCTAGAGCTGCCTATGCATTTATACATGACAAAAGAGCAGCTTATTAGCGAGAAACGTAAGGAGATTGAGGAATACAAAAAGAATTACTATGATGTGTTCCTACAAGATAAAGATGCATATCTTGCCAACTGTAGTAAGGAACATGCAGATTATATCGAGAACGAATTTCCAAAACATCTTAACTGGACGGACGAACAGATGTACGAGGATGCCGTGAAATATTATCGTATGTATATAGATGAAGGAAGCGAGAATATTGAGATACATGAGGACGGCAGCGTTTGGCGCACCTATAATAATGATGCTAAATGGGATTGGTATCAGATGGGTGGTAGATATGCTGGAAGACTTAAATTAAAGGAGATATCAATGGATGCTCCATTATTCTATCCAGAATTTGCTCCTACATTCTATTCAAGAGAAGGCATTAACTATTTCAAGAAACTAAAGGCAGAAGGTCGTTGCGACCAAGCTCGCATTAAGGATATATCCAATGTAGAAGAAATATCAGCATTCGCAGTTGTTAAAGACGGAAAATGGTACGAGTGTGGCAAAATTGGTTGGTTTGCAGTAGTAACAGACAAAAAGGATGAAGATGTGTGGATTGAAGAAGTGAAACAACTTCTTGCATCACTTCCTCCTGACACTCTTCTAACGATGTATGATTGTCACATATAATTTAAACCAAAACATTGTTAATGTAATATTTTAGAATTATGGCAGAAAGAAAAGTGAAACCAGAAATCATGCATTTGATGATTCTTGATAACTGCGACCACAAATGCAATCTATGTTGTAATAAGATGTACGATATAGACAAAATTCCTGTAGCTACAGTAGAAGAAATGAAAACAGTTCATACCGTTTGTATTACTGGTGGCGAGCCGTTTATGAGCAATATTAACATAGATAGATTTGCTTTTAACCTTAAAAAACAGTTTCCAAATGTCGAAAATGTGTACGTTTATACATCTGGTAGCGCATTTGTGTTTAACATCAACAACTTTGGATATAATTTTTTGGATGGTATCAACTTTGCGCCAAAGACAAAGGGAGATTGGGAACAGCTTAAATACGCATCTGCACATCTTCGTGAAGACATAGGAGAAAGCATCCGTACAAGGAAGAGTAATCGTCTATATGTTTTCAAGGAGCATGTTGACTTGTTTGAGAATAATTATAAATACATCGCCAAGAAACTGAATCTCAATGTTCTTTACCGAACATGGGATAAGGAGTTTAAAACTCCTGATAATGAGATTTTCAGAAGATTACCAATATTTTTAAATTAGTCGATTATGGTAGAAAAAAAAGGTAATATCGCAGAAGTTACTAACGCTACCACCAAGCAAGCGGTAGTGTTCATCGGAGTTTATTCTTGGGTTATCCTGAGAAACCTGGGAAGAGCAATCAATAAGGCGGTACACAAGCTGCCTTGGTTGTTTATCGTAGTAACGGTAGTAATCTCATTCATCGTTAGCTTTATCCTTATATCAAAGGCTAGGGCTGAACGAGATAGCTACAACAAGAAGATGGTTCACACCGAGATGGAGCTTTCCAGCTACAAGGCGGTCTTTGCCGACAACGGAAAGGAGGTGAAGTAAGATGAAGAAGTACAAGCACTCTATAATGATGATACTGCTGATTGTTGCAGCTATCATCGGTGGATATGGTTTCTCGACCTTCATGGTCGCTCACGTATGGCTTGCGCTGCTGATGATTTTCTGCATCGTGTGTGCATTCGCAGTAGGAAAGGAGGTGTAGGTATGAATAAACAGAAATGTAAGCATCAAATAAATAATGGATGGTGTAAGGCAAGAGGTGGGGTTTGTATCTGGTCGGGATATACTGAATCTTGTCTTAAAAGAGAAGAAGTTTAACGCCTTCGGGCATAAAGTAAGTAATAATTAAATAATAACAAAATGGAAAGTAATATCGGAAAGAAAGTAATCATCCGTGGTAACAGAAGCGGAGTTGAGTTTGGGACATTAGTCGCACAGAATAGAAGTGAGGTAACTTTGAAGAATGCTCGCCGTATCTGGTATTGGAGCGGCGCTGCGTCTTTGTCTCAGTTGGCAAAAGATGGTACATCAAATCCAGCAAGTTGCAAATTCACGGTAACAGTGGATAGCATTACAATCTTGGATGCTATTGAGATTATTCCTTGCACTGACAAGGCTATCAAATCAATCGAGGAGGTCAGCGTATGGAAGCGTTAGCGGATAAGCTTAAGAAGTTCTTAGCTATTGATATAGGCTCTGGCTCTGGCTATGGCGATGGCTATGGCTATGGCTATGGCTCTGGCTATGGCGATGGCTATGGCTATGGCTATGGCGATGGCTATGGCTCTGGCGATGGCATTAAAGTGTTCAATGGCGATAAGGTATATCTTGTAGATGATATACAGACTATCTTCACATCTATTCGTGGTAATGTGGCAAAAGGCTATATTCTGCAATCTGACTTGCAGCTAAAACCTTGTTTTATCGTCAAGGAAAATAACAAGTTTGCCCATGGTGATACTCTTCGAAACGCTTTTACATCCCTACAGGAAAAACTATACGATGATAGTACAGAAGAAGAGAGAATAGAGGCATTTAAGAAGAAGTTCCCTGAGTATGATGTTAAGTATGACAACAGAGACTTGTTTGCTTATCATCACGTTCTGACTGGCTCTTGCCGAATGGGTAGAGAGTCTTTCGTATCAGATAAAGGCTTGTCTCTTGATGATAAGACCTCTGTTCGTGAGTTTGTAGAATTAACCAAGAATGCTTATGGTGGCGATATTATCAAGAAGCTGCCAAGTGCGTATGGTATTGAGTAACTAACCATCCGCAAGGATATAAATAGATAGAATATGAGTGAAAAAGTTA